>Ga0209719_1000087_pt1 | contig 128291 bp, 117 predicted proteins | sample AD_JPNAS2_MetaG_FD_184421 | JGI IMG/M metagenome (GOLD analysis project Ga0209719, IMG submission 184421) | Active sludge microbial communities of municipal wastewater-treating anaerobic digesters from Japan - AD_JPNAS2_MetaG (SPAdes) (version 2) | ecosystem: Engineered > Bioreactor >...
GATGAAAGTAATAAGGGGATTTGGATTCTATGTGCGAGGCTTTGATAAAATTGTTAACTTAATTCCGAGCGGATTGCTGTACAAACTATTTGTAAAGAATCATTACGATCTTGAAATAGCATTTCAATATGGAATCCCTACAAAGATGATATCAGCAAGTCCAAATACGCACAAGATTTGCTGGATGCATGGATTTGATGAATCTATGGTTCTCCGAAAATATTATCAACAGTTTCCTGTTATTGTAAATGTGTCTAAAACTGGAAAGAATAAAATGATTAAAGAAGGTTTTCTGCCAGAAAAATGTGAGTATTGTTACAATATTATTGATGAAGAGACAATTTTAGAAAAAGTTGATGAATCTATTGAAATAAAACGTAAACATACCTTGGTCTTTATTACTGTAGCAAGATTAGCACCTGATAAAGCATTCATGAGATACTTGGCATGTATTAAAAAAGTTATAGATGAATTAAAAGGAAAAGCAGATGCAGAATTTTGGATTATAGGCGATGGCACTGAAAGGTTTAAGATGTATAAGTATATACATATTAATGATTTATCAAAGCAGGTAAAACTACTAGGCGAAAAGACTAATCCATATAAATATATTAAAAATGCTGATTGTTACTTTTGTGGTTCATATCACGAAGGCTTTAGCACAACTTGTCAGGAAGCCGCAATTATTGGTATTCCAGTTGTATCTGTGAATGTAAATGGAGCAAATGAGTTAAATGAGATGCAAGGTGCTGGGAGAGTTATAGAGAATAATGAGGATGCAATATATCGTGAACTTATCTCGATAATTCAGACGCCTCAGATTGTTTTTAAATGGAAATCAATTGCTTTTAGTAATCGTAATAAGTTTTATAAGCAGCATAGAATAAAGAAAATTGAAGAGGTTTTGGATAAATACTGATTTTGATGGAGGAATATGATATTCGTGCAAAGAAGGGGCGATATATTGATTACTACAAAAAAACATACATCAATCAGAAAAACAGCAGGCTTGACATTTTTTCTATTACTGTTGATTGTAATAGTTGCCTTTGTTTCGCATCCTTCAACTCTAATGCCTCTTTTGCTTGTGCCGCTTGTATATGCCATATTTATAGTTTTTTTTGCTGGCATATTTTATTATATTGATTCACCTGGAATGATTATATTAAACGCTCTTTATTTTGTTCGGTATTTTGCTTATCCTCTTCTTATGTTGTTCTATAATCACTATTATATTGAAGATTATTCAAAAGGAATTTGGTTGCTTTTATATGAAGAGACAATATGTGCAGTTGTTCTATATTTCTTGATAAGGAGAAGACAAAAAGAATTTATAAATAGTGTAGAGATAAATGATTGTTTTTCATCAGCCAGTAATTTGTATGCTGCAACCTTAATATTCTCAGTTTTGTCGGTTGGAATAATTGCTATTAATCCTAGCATTTTGTTAAATTATAACATCATATTTGGTTTGACGAGTGAAAAACTTAAACATATTGAATTAGTGCAGTCATCTTTATCTGTGTCTTCATTTGATATTATTGTTTTAGACATTACTAGATTACTAATACCAGCAAGTATTGGCGTTTCTTTTGCTGAAATGTATAATAAAACTCAAAAGAATATTGCTTACATTTTATCTTTATTTTTTGCTGTTAGTTTAAGTATGGTTATTATGAGTGGTGTAGATAGGGGAACAGTTGTGCTAAACGGTATTGCAATAGGGTTTATTATATATAAAATCTTTCCTCAAAAGAGGAAAGCGACCAACGTCATAGTTGTTGTATCAGCAGCAATTATTGTTTTGAATCTTGTAGTTGTACGACTTATTGTTTCAGAAAGTTCCACTGGATTAACTCGATATGGTGGTATAGAGAGAATTTTAGAATATATTCAAGCCTATGTTGCAGGCATTAAAAATATGGATATAACAATTAGGATGAAACAAGAGTATGGGCAATATGTTACTTTTACAACACCATTCAACGATTTGTTTGCTAATGTTCCGTTTCTTTCGCGAATAGTTGATGTAGGGAATCTGTCTTCGAAATATTTCAACAATTCATATGGACGAATAGGTACAGATCAAATAATGCCACTAATTGGGAATGGCTTAATGTACTTCGGATATGTGTTTTCGCCAATATTCTCAATTATTATGTTAAGAGTTGTATTTTGGTGTGATGAGAAGTATCGTTCTTCTAATGATGTATTTTCAGTATTTATTTGGTCTTATGCTAGTACATTACTTACATTTTGTCACTTTAATAATCTTCAACTAATTATGTTGTATTTTTCATGTAGGATACTACCTCTGGTATTGGTATATTACGTGTTTATGCGGTTGGACTTAAGAATAAATAAACTGAGGGTAAGATGAACTCATTTCTTTTCAAAATTATCGATATATTGTTACATTTTTTGCCAATGAATAATAATTTAGTATTCTTCTCATCGTTTGAAGACCAATACTCTGATCATCCCAAAGCGATATCAGAAAAAGTACACGAACTATATCCTGATGTGCTTATAGTTTGGCCTTTTTCAGATAGAGCAAAACTAGATAGAGTTCCTGAATATGTTATAAAGGTAAAGATTAATTCTGTACGTCACGCAATTTTGAAAAATAGAGCGAAGGTTATAATTGACAACTACACAGGAATTTATAACGTATTTACTGAAAAAAGGAACTCATGGAAATACAAGTTGCTTATAAAAAAAAGACAAATTAATTTCTCTACGTGGCATGGAACCCCGTTGAAAAAAATAGGACGTTCCATGATGAATAGAGGGAAAGATGTTTTTATTTCTACTTCTAGTGGGTTTATCTTGAATTCAAAATATATTACAGAAATATTACATCGAGAATTTGATAATACAATTCCTGTGCATCTACTAGGCTCTGCAAGAAATGATTTGCTTTTTGAAAAAGATACGGATAAATTACAAAGAATTAAAACGCATTTAGGACTAGATTCTAAATGCCAATATGTTCTATATGCACCAACTTTTAGATATTATGATGGATTTGATAGCAAGCCATATAGCTTATATATGAGCTCCGAGCAGATAGATATGTGTATTGCTGCGTTGAAAAGTCGTTTTGGGGGAGAATGGGCTTTTATAATTAGAGTTCATCAAAAAATTAAGGAGCAGAATACTGAATTGTTCAATGGTAAAACGGTAATAAACGGTAATGAACATGATGATATGGCTGAATATCTTGCTGTATGTGACATATTGATTACAGATTTCTCAGGGTCTTTGTTTGACTTTGCCAATACAAACAAACCATGTTTTCTATATGCTCCGGACTTTTTTCATTATAAAAATAAAGAAAGAGGATTATATCTGGATGTTCAAAAACTTCCATATACTTTTACAATCAGCGATAAGGAGTTAGTTGAGAATATTTTAAATTACGATTCAAATGAGCAAATAACTAAGGTTTATGAGTTTAATAAATATTTGGGAAATATAGATGATGGTAAAGCATCAGAAAGAATTGCCCATCTAATATATTCATCCTTAACAGATGATAAACTGCATTTCAAGAGAAAGCAACAGAAAAATGTTAAGAAAAACAAGAGAATTAACAAATAAAATTTCTCAGAGCGCAAAGGCTTCCCTTGCACTGTTATTCTCTGGGATAATAACAAAGGGAATAGCCTATATAGCCACACCATTCTATACGAGGTTACTCACATCGGAGGAATTTGGTCAAACCTCAGTATTTCTTACTTGGGTTCAGGTGTTTGGTATTATTGCAATGTTTTGTCTTTCATCTGGGGTTTTCAATAACGGAATGGTTGATTTTCCAGACAGGAGAGATGAGTATTCTTTTTCAATGCTTATCTTATCTAACATTATTACTATTATCTTTGGTATAGTATTATTTGTTCTACGTCCTTTTATTAGTTTTATTGCAAATATTGATTTGCCCCTTATTTTATTGATGCTGTGTATATTTTTGTTTCAGCCTGCATATAATTTTTGGGTAGCAAAGCAAAGATATGAGTTAAAGTATAAGTATGTTGTGATATGGTCGGTCATTTTATCCATTATATCCCCAACAGTTGCAATTATTGCAATATTGAATACAGAAAATCATTTGTATGCTAGAATATTTGGAGCAGAGGTAAGCCTCATTGTTGTATATATTGGATTTTATATTTACACAGCATATAAGAGTAAGTTTAAAATAAAACCCGAGTTTTGGAAAGTCGCTATTATTTTTAACTTACCGCTAATTCCTCATTATTTATCAACTTATCTTTTGGGAAGTTCAGATAAGATTATGATTTCGTATTTAGTAGGGGACGAAGCGACTGCGTATTATAGTGTAGCTTATTCAGTTGCAGCTGTTGTACTTATTGTCTGGTTTGCTATTAATTCATCTTTAATCCCTTATACATATGAAAAATGTAAAGAAAAAGATTATCTTTCTATTGCAAAAGTTACAACACCTATTATGATGCTGTTTGCTGCTGTTTGTGTTATTGTTATACTACTTGCTCCTGAAGCAGTTCGGATTATGGCTACTGAAGAATACAAGGAGGCTATTTATGTTATCCCTCCGATTGTAGGTGGTGTGTTTTTCCAAGTGCAATACTACTTATATGCTAATGTGGTTTATTATTATAAAAAACCCAAGTATGTAATGATTGCGAGTTTAACAGCTACTATAACAAATATCATCCTAAATTATGTTTTTATAAAAAAATATGGGTATTTTGCTGCTGGATATACTACTTTAGTCAGTTATATGATTCAAGCACTAATTGATTATTTGGCAATGAAGAAAGTAGTAGGGATTGAAGTTTATAATATGAGAGCAATCTCTATACTGTCTGGAGTCGTTATATTTATTGCGTTATTTGGCAGTATATTATACTCGATTAGTGTTGTTCGTTATATATTCTTGGTATGTATTTTTGTTTTGCTTTTTGCTTTTCGTAAGAACATAATAACATTGATAAGGCGATAATGTTTATGAATATACAACAAATGATAAATAGTGTACGAGTTTAATTAAAGGAAACAGTGAAAAAATATTAAGGATCTTACTATTTTAGAAAGGTAAGAGATTGCGATTTTCCAATCATATGAAATAACTGCTGAAGAGGGTGTGTTAATCGTAATTTAAATATAGTTTCTTGAGTAAGTTCCACAAATAGTTTTATATTTTTACACGATGGATTTTATGCAATATATAAACTATACGAAATATAATATAGACACAAAAATTTCTTTTATTCCTTATGAATATAATAAGTTAGAAGAGGCTTAAATTATCTATAATAATGCACATTGTTCTATTGAATAAAACGGAAGATTTAAGGAATATCTTTGAATTTTTATAATAAATATAATGTTGAAGCTACACATATGGAGGTGGTAGCATGAAAGACATAAATATAAAAAAAACAGCAGAGATTTGGAATATACCAGAGGTATACATCTCAATGTTATGCGAGGAGAGAAGAATATTTGGTACAAAAAAGGTTGATAGACTGGGGGTAATTCCAGATAGTTCACCGAAACAACTTGATGTTAAAGCAAAAGAATACTCCACGCATATACAATCAATTAATTCTTGCATAACACCATTTGCTCCATGCTATACTGAAGTAGGTGCAGATATTGAAGCTATTAAGGCTTTTGAGCAAATATATATGCGCTCTCCAGTAGACACTGCTTTTACTCCTTATCGAATCTGTCCAATCGGTGCTCATTCCGATCATAATCTTGGTAAGATTACTGGTTTTGCGATTGATAAGGGTATTCATATCGCATATGGACCCAAGCAAAATGGTGTAATTGAAATACAGAGCTTACAGTTTCCAAAGAGAGCACAGTGGCATGTTTCCTCCATCCCTGAAGAAAAACAGTATGATTGGGCTGACCATCTTCGAGGAGCTACAATAGCACTAAAAAATCGCTATGCGCTAAATGTTGGTCTATGCGCAGTGATTAATGGAGAACTACCTATTGGAGGACTTTCCTCATCGGCAGCTATTATTATAACTTTCCTTAACATCTTATGCATGTTGAATGGAATTAAACTTACAGATAAAGAACTGATTCTTACCGCAATGGAGGCAGAAAATAAGTATGTTGGAGTGTCTTGTGGTAAGCTTGACCAGAGTTGTGAGGTCTATAGCAAAAAGAATCATCTTTTATATATGGACATAAAGGATGACAGTTACGAGCTTATTCCACAGAGTCATAACATGAAACCGTGGAAGATTGCTATTTTTTTTAGTGGTCTTGAGCGGTCGCTAACAAGTAGTAGGTTTAATATGCGTGTGGACGAACTACGATCCGCTGCATATGCTTTAAAAGCATTTTCGGGTATGGAATACAGCAAATTTAGCGAGACGAATCTTCGTGATGTACCTGTAGAAGTATATCATGAATATAAGGATAAACTTCCTGAAAACTGGCGAAAACGTGCAGAGCATTGGTACACAGAGTTTGTCAGAGTTGAAGCTGGAGTTGAAGCATGGAGAAAGGGCGACATTGAAGAGTTTGGCAAACTATGCTTTGAGAGTGGTAAAAGTTCAATAGATAACTGGGAGACAGGCAGTCCTGAGCTTATAAAAATCTATGATATAATGACAAAGACAGAAGGTATATACGGGGGTCGCTTCTCCGGTGCAGGATTCAAGGGGTGCTGTATAGCATTGATAAATCCTGATTTTGAAGAGAGTGTACTACAGAAGGTAAAGCGTGAGTACCTAAAAGCATTTCCTAATCTTGAGAGTAGATATAGTTCACACATCTGTTATACTGCAGACGGAGTAAAACTTGGTTAACCAATTTTGGTTTTAGCTGATTGGAGAGAATTATTAAATGATGTGCATAATTTTAGCTGCCGGATATGCAACACGACTTTATCCACTGACACAGAATTTTCCAAAACCTCTGCTAAAAATCAGGGATAAAACAATACTTGATTTGTTAATAGACGATATTGAAACAACAAAGGAAGTATCTGAATACATAGTTGTTACAAATCATAAATACTATAACCATTTCTTGGAATGGTCTAAAACAAAAACAGTAAATATCTCTATTATTGATAACGGCACAGAGACGAATGAAACTCGTTTAGGTGCCGTTAAAGATATACAATTTGCTGTCAAACAAAAAAACATAAAAGAGGATCTTCTTATTATCGCAGGTGATAATATTCTTGATTTTTCTCTCGGACATTTCATTAACTACACTAAAAACAAGAAGACTTCATGTGTTATGCGTTATTATGAACCTTCACTTGAACGATTAAAAAAATGCGGTGTCCTTACGGTTGATGATGACGACTTGGTAACTGATATGACGGAAAAATCATTAACTCCTGCGACAAATTGGTGTTGTCCACCTTTTTATTATATTACCGAAAATAATCTTGCATTAATAGATATTGCTATAGAACAAGGATGTAATGTTGATTCACCTGGTAGTCTCATTGTTTGGCTGTGTAAACACACATATATATATGCTATGGAAATGCAAGGGAATAGATATGATATCGGAGATTTGGAAAGTTATGAAGGGGTCCATAGAGAGTATAGGGGCATAATAGGATGAATATGACAGATAAAGAATATAGAATGCTTATTACAGGTGCAGCCGGATTTATCGGATATCATTTATCGAAAAGGCTTCTTGAAATGAATCATACGGTTGTAGGACTTGATAACCTTAACGATTATTATGATGTCAATTTGAAACTTGCACGTCTGGATTTACTTAAACCGTTTAATAAGTTTTCTTTTCATAAGATAGATTTGGTAGATAAAGAAGCATTATATAATCTTTTTGCCGAATCAAAGTTTGATATTGTTGTTAATCTGGCAGCACAAGCGGGAGTCCGTTATTCAATTACAAATCCCGATGCTTATATCAATAGTAATATCATTGGATTTTTCAACATACTTGAAGCATGTCGTAATAATCCAGTTAAACACCTTGTTTATGCATCAAGTTCGTCTGTTTACGGTACTAATAAAAAAGTTCCATACTCGACCGAGGATAAAGTTGATAATCCGGTTTCTCTTTATGCAGCTACAAAGAAATCCAATGAGCTTATGGCATATGCGTATGCAAAACTTTATAAGATTCCGTCAACTGGTCTTAGGTTTTTTACGGTTTATGGTCCTATGGGGCGTCCGGATATGGCATATTTCAGTTTTACGAATAAGATGGTAAAAGGTGAAAAGATTCAAATTTTTAATTATGGAGATATGAAGCGAGACTTCACATATATCGATGACATTGTAACTGCTGTGGTTAATATCATGGGTAAGATTCCTGTTGACACTGAGGATGGAGCACCACATAAGGTTTATAACATAGGTAATAACAAGCCAGAGAATCTTTTATACTTTATTGAAACACTTGAAAAATGTCTAATGGAGGAAGGTATTATAAGTCATCCTGTCGAGAAAGAACTGTTACCAATGCAACTTGGCGATGTTTATCAGACTTATGCGGATGTGGATGATCTTGTTCGCGACTTAGGTTATAAGCCTTGTACAAGCCTTGATGAAGGGCTTTTTCGATTTGCTAAATGGTATAAAGAATATTATTTTAATAAAAGAGTGTTTAGTTGTTGATTAAATATATCAAATTATATTATTAGGTTTTAAATTTCAATATTGCTATATGTGTATGATTTCATTTTAGATATAAAAATAGGATGTTCTGTTGAACACTAATGCTATGCAAGAATAAGATGAAAGAATAAAATTAGTAGAACATAGAAGAAACTTATTTGAAGCTATTAAGAGAAATATATTGACAAAATAAAAGACTAGACAAAGACAAAACAAAACTGACAAAACAGACTATGTCAGGCACTTTTACATGTATAATAAGTGATGGGTAAAATGATGTAGAAAGGGGTAATGCAGACAGTTGTTGACTGTTTCAGAAGATAATATATTATGGGTAAATTAAAGAGTTTTAAAAAGTTGATGAAGCAGGGAGGAAAGCGGCGATTAATAATTGCGTTCTGGAAAACACTTTGTCTTACTGGAATTACTAATATTTTGCCGGATAAGGCATATTTACAACTTTCTTACAGAGCTTTCTTTGGTAAAAAACTTGATTTAAATTGTCCTACGACTTTTAATGAAAAAGTACATTGGCTTAAATTACATGACCGAAATCCAGATTATGTAAAAATGGTTGATAAGATTGCTGTAAAAGAATATGTAAGTGATGTAATAGGGGACCAATATATCATTCCAACTTTAGGTGAATATAATTCATTTGATGAGATTGACTTTGACATTCTTCCTAACACATTTGTTTTAAAATGTAATCATGATTCGGGAAGCATTGTAATATGCCGAGACAAAGAGCATTTCAATAAAAAGTTAGCAAGAAAAAAACTTACTAAGGCTTTACGTGAAGATTTTTTCTTAAAAGGAAGAGAATGGCCATACAAGCTTGTTAAAAGAAAAATTTTTGCAGAGAAGTATATGGAAGATGATAACAAACAAGAACTGACTATAAAGTATTCTACTTTAATGGTAAAGTTAAATGTACTCATGTCTGTAGTGAGCGATTTTCAGCAGATGGGCCAAAATTTGCATTTTACGATACCGATTGGAAAATAATGCCATTCGAGTATCATTATCCAAAGCCAAAGTGTCTTCATCAACGTCCAAAAAATTATGATAAAATGGTCATCTTTGCAGAAAAACTTTCAAAAGGCATACCCCTCTTACGAGTTGATTTTTATGAAGTCGGTGAGAAGATTTATTTTGGAGAACTTACTTTTCACCCAGGTTCTGGTTTGCTAGAATTTCGTCCTGAAGAATGGGATAAAACACTAGGAAGCTGGATTTCTCTTGGAACGAGTTAGTTCTTGATTACCTCACCAGAAAAAAAGAGAAGGGGACAAGGATTAAAATAATAGCAACGACAGGATATTTAGTTCCTACAGCGGAGAGATATGTTTAATGCATAAAAGGTGTCTCTGTTGAGATATCATTGTATAACTACTATTATTGAGGTTAAAGGAAGTATACTTTATAGCAATGAATTTGTAAACTCAGATTTATGATAAATAGTCACAAGTAGAGAAGTGGAGTTATTATCTATTTGTACTAACGTTAGTAGTTAGATGTGTTAAGCATGTCCAGAAAATATATTGTTTTATATGCAATGTAATAATAGACAGAAATAGAACAAATAAATAAAGTCTGTAGTTTCCGATAATTTTGGAAGTGTCAGGATTCTTTTTTAAAATATTTGATTCTTTCAAAAACAGAAAGAGAATAAAAACTTTTCTATTGTTTTGTAACACCTAAAACTTACATAAACTATTAATCTGATACATGATATTCTTATGTTGCAATATGGGAGGATTATCACATGCCATCAGTAAAATATTTAATTGAGTTATCCGGTGAAGAACGGAAAATCTTGCGTGATATTGTAACAAAAGCAAAAACTCTTGCATAACAATATTAAGAGCAAACATACTGCTTGCTTCGGATTGTGGTGCCAAACAATATATGACGGTTTCTCAGATTACTGATGCATATTACACAACAGCAACTACAGTGCAGAATGTCAGGACTTCATATGCCAATAACGGTCTTGAAGCAACAATCAGAAGAAAGAAACGAGAAACTCCTCTGGTACCGCTAAAAGTTACCGGTGATGTAGAGGCACATATTGTATCACTTGCCTGCGGTTCTTCATCTGAGGGATACGAGTGTTGGACAGTTCATCTTCTTGCAGATAAATGTGTTGAGTTGGATTATGTAGAATCTTTGTCTCATATGACTGTTGCTCGGGTTCTAAAAAAACGAATTTAAGCCTCATTTAAAGAAATACTGGTGTATTCCGCCTGCACATAATGCTGCTTTCGTTGCAGCAATGGAAGATGTGCTTACCGTATATAGCCGACGATATGATGACGATTATCCTGTAGTATGCATGGACGAGAAACCTGTCCAATTATTCGCTAATGCTAGAAAGAGTATTTGTTTCAAAGATGGCAGAATAGAGTATGAGGATAATGAATATATACGAAACGGGACGGCATTTATCTTCATATTCACTGAACCTCTAAACGTATGGCATTATGCTCAGACGGAAGAACACTGTACAAAGAGGATTGAGCAAAAAAGATTGAATGGCTTCTTGAAACACAGTATCCGTCAGTAAAGAAAGTAGTTATTGTTATGGATGATTTAAATATACATTCAAATTGCTTCACTTTATCAGACTTTTGAGCCTAAGCATGCTCTTAAATTAGCTGGCAGACTGGAACTGCAAGGGTAAAACCGAAAAGGTTATATCCTATAATAAACATTTAGATGTTACAGGGTACTAGAAAAGGCATTATACTTAAGATATATTATCATAGTGATAAGTTTACTACTGTTAAGTGCATTTTTAGTGTTTTCATTAAAAGCAACATTATTCAATGATAAACGGTTTTAAGTAAAGGAGAACATTTTTTGCATCATAAAAAGCCATAAATTAACTTTTAAGAAATCTTAATGCAATATGCTTTTTTTGATTATTATTTGTTTTTGGGACTAATCATGTAAGAAAATTTAAAATATGGAGGTATGGAATGGTAAAAAAACAATTTGTTGCGGTTACAGGTTATTGTGGTACAGGTTCTTCAGCAGTTATTGATCTTTTAAAGGAGTATAGTGATGTAAATATTGCAGCTCCTGTTCCTGAATGTTACGAGCATGTGGCCCTTTATTTTCAAGGAGGTCTTTATGATTTAGCATCAATTCTCTTGTCTCCATATCGTAGTGTCTCTAGTTCTAGTATGGCAATTAGCGAGTTTATTGATACCGCCAAACGTTTAAATGATAATGACTTTGGATGGTATGGTGGTTATGCGGAGCATTATGGAGCTACATATATGGATGCAGTTAATAAATTTGTTTCAACAATTAGTACTGAAAGGAGCGGTCGCAATCTTGAACATCGTATTGGGATAAGAAAGAGTGTTATTAAGGCGATACTACAAATAGGAGCAAAAATATTGTATAATCGCCCCATTACATCGTTAGGACGGAAATATGTGTATGTTTCAAAACCGTTTTTTTATTGCATGCCAACCGAAGAAGAGTTTTTTTGTGCTGCAAAACAATATATTCTATCGTATTTGCAAATGTGCTCAAAGGGTGAAGGAGTCAATGTTTTTGATCATCTTCTGTGGCCACAGCAGTCGGATACAATTAGTGAATTCTTCCCAGAGAATTTTAAAGTTATAGTTGTGTATAGAGATCCAAGAGATGTATATTTACTAAATAAGTATTATTGGTATAAGCCTCCGGTATCAGCTCCGGGAGCGATACCATACTTTCCCACAGATGTAATGAAGTTTTGTGATGAGTGGAAGAGAATGATATATGATTGTACTGGAAAGAAGAACGTTCTTTTGATATTCTTTGAAGATTTAGTTTATCAATATGATAAAACAGTAAAGAATATCGAAGATTTTCTGGATTTAGAAATAAATAATCACACAAAAAAGTATACATTTTTTGAACCGGAAAGATCAATTGAAAATACACAGGTCTTTCGTCTATCAAATGAATGGATTGAAGAGATTGCTCCAATTAATAGCCTCCTCAGTAGTTATTTATATCACTTCCCCTATAATCGAATACCTGAAAAAACACTTTGGTTTGATTCAGATCTTCAATTAATAAATGTTAGAAAAAAGAAAAAGATAAATAGGGATAATTCATGATGCGTGGATTATAGTACTTCCGAAAAATTAATGACTATTCTACATTGATTCATGGCTAAAGTATTTAGTATTCTAAATCTACACACAAAGTATTGCTTTGATAAGAACAATCTTTCTATGGGTTTAGAGGTATTTAGATTAGTAGGTGGTTTGAATACTCAAGAAAGAATCTAAATATATAAGGCAAACAAATTTGACGTAGATTAACCAGTTAAAGATAATAGTTTGGGAAAAAGTAATAGATTTGGCAATAAGGTATCCTCGAGAAACTTAGTATTATTGTTTTAGATTCCTTTTCTATAAAAGTAAAAAGTGTTTACTATTTTAAGTTTCCGTACTTTTTTAATTAACGGTAATATAATAAAATTGTATTTTATTAAAGCATGTAAAGAATAGAGTATAACATTATAAGTAAAAAGGTTTTATTTATGAAGATAGAAACTTTGTTAAGATATTTAAGCAATAGTTTTATGACAGGCGTGCTGGATTCATAACATAAAGAGATGTGTAAATTTATAAATGCTGATAGTTTGTATTTCAATATTACTGTAGCAAATGAAGGCAATGCAGTTGCTGTAGCAACTGGATATCATCTGGCTACAGGAAAGACTCCAATTGTATATTTGCAGAATAGTGGTATTGGGAATACAATGAATCCGATTATTTCCCTTATCAACGACAGAGCATATACAATGCCTTGTGTATTTATAATGGGCTGGCGAGGTGAACCGGGTATACATGATGAACTACAGCATATGTTTCAAGGCGAAATAACCCTAGATGAATATTCCGGACCATTTTGAGCCAACTATCAGGAGTCTGAGAGCCACCCTTCCGTTACCCGAGAGCCAATATTACGCTAATCAAGAGTCACCTTTTTCTATGGCTTCATTGCTTTTTCCCCATGCAACATCTTGGCGTAAGTATATGTAAAGGTGAGTCAAGAATTATAAGCAAATATCGAGAATTAAGCGACTGCACTGCATAGTTTTTAGTAAGAGAAACATTGCACAATATCGAAGTATATACATCACCATAGTTACAACCAGTGAAAAAATCTACATGGTCTGCGCCTTCGGTATAAAAGCCTATAGACAGTTTTACACTGTATGATATGTCAGACTTCCTGATTTTTTGCTGGAAATTGAAGTTGCTAAAAGCGAAGGAGATTATGCAAAGGCATTAAACAAATTTATTAAACCGACGTTACTAATAATTGACGAATGGTTACTTATGAAACTTAATAGTTCAGAGGTAAAACATGTTTTTGAGTTAATTCACAAAAGCTACAAAAGAAGTTCCACAATCTTCTCACAGTTCAGAAAAGAAGACTGGTGTGAAGGAATTGGTGGTGATGATAGTACTCTAGCAGAGGTAATTATGGACAGAATCACATGCGATTTTTGCAAGATTGATATTGAAGGTCTAGATAAAAGCAAGGGTGAATCAATGCGAAAGAGTTATAGATTAGATGCCAAAGAAGTAAGATAATTAAAAAACAAGGTAGCACTATCAATCCGGATGGGTAGCTTTCATTCTACCAGACTGGTGGCTCCACTGCACTGGAATAGATACCTAGATTTATTACATACCTTAGGTATTGATACATATATTATTTCAAAAGATACAACAGAAGATGATTTAAAAGACCAAATAAAAAATGGAAGATAAATTTAGCTTCAGGTAAAAGTGTAGCATTCATAGTTAAGAAAAATTCGTTGGTGTATGATAAAAAGTGCGAATATAAAAACGATTATACAATGAATCGCGAAGAAGTTTTAAGAATGATTACTGATATCTCAAAAGAGGATATATTAGTTACTACTACCGGAAAAACATCAAGGGAGTTGTTTGAAATAAGAGAAAGCAATAAGCAGTCTCATAAATATGATTTCTTAACAGTTGGTTCAATGGGACACTGTTCTTCTATTGCCTTTGGTATTGCACTACAAAAAAAGAAAACTAAAATATGGTGCATTGATGGCGATGGAGCAGCGATAATGCATATGGGTTCAATGGCTAAAATAGGATCTAATAAACCTAGCAATCTGATTCATATTGTAATAAATAACAACTCGCATGAAAGTGTAGGAGGTATGCCGACTGTTGGGGGGCAAATAGATTTTGTAAAGATAGCACAAGGGTGTGGATATGAGTATACAATCAGTGTTGATAATTATGCTGATTTAGAAATAGAATTAAACAGAGTTAAAAAAATGAATAAACTTGTATTTTTTGAAGTGAAAACAGCAATAGGATCTCGCAGTAATTTGGGTAGACCAACAAAATCACCTGTAGAGAATAAAGAAGATTTTATGCAATACCTTAAGGAGTGTGAATAAATGAAAGCCCTTATACTAAATTCAGGTTTAGGACGCAGGATGGGAGTATTGACATCTGAACATCCTAAATGCATGACAGAAATAACTAATACAGATACTATTCTTAGTAGACAGCTTAAGCAGTTAGTTGATGTAGGTATTGAGGATGTTATTATCACCACAGGCTTATTTGATGAAGTTCTTGTAAAATACTGTGAATCATTGGATTTATCGCTAAAATATACATTTGTTAAAAACCCGGTATATGATAAGACCAATTATATATACTCAATGTACTGTGCAAGAGAATATTTAAATGACGACATTCTTTTAATGCATGGAGATTTAGTCTTTGAGAATTCTGTTCTGGATAAAGTAATGGATTTTAATGGTAGTTGTATGACAATCAGTTCTACAGTAAGCTTACCTGAGAAAGACTTTAAAGTACAGTTAAGAGATGGCTATATCAGCACAGTTGCGGTTAATGTTTTTGAAAATGCTTATTCAGCACAACCGTTGTATAAGCTTAAGAGGAGGGACTGGTTAGTTTGGTTAGATAAGATTATTAATTTCTGTGAAAATGGTCAAACTAATTGTTATGCTGAAAATGCATTTAATGAGGTTTCCGAGAAGTGTTTAATAAAACCTTTGGATGTTAAGAATGAACTTTGTAACGAAATTGATACTCCTGAGGATCTTTTGGTTATAACTAAGAGATTAAAAGCAGTCATGAATAGGGATGTATACATGTGTTTTTCTACTGATATGTTGCATAGCGGTCACATGGCTATCTTAAAGAAAGCAAGCAGGCTTGGTCGGTTAACTATCGGAGTATTGTCCGATGAAGCAATAGCAAATTTTAAAAGATATCCTTTAATGCCATTTGAAGAAAGGAAAACATTATTTGAGAATATAGTGGGTGTAAATAGAGTTGTGCTTCAAGAAGAATTAAGTTATAGGAAGAATTTAGAGAAATACAAGCCTGAATATGTTGTTCATGGGGATGACTGGAAAGAAGGATTTCAAAAACCTATAAGAGATGAAGTAGTTGAGATTCTATCTACTTATGGTGGAAAATTAGTGGAATTTCCATATTCAAAGGACAAAAGATATGATGAATTGGAACGGTCAGCCAGAGAGCATCTTTCAATACCGGATATAAGGAGGGGTAGACTTCGCAAGTTATTATCAGTGAAACATTTAGTAACAGCTATTGAGGCTCACAATGGAATAACAGGATTAATAGCAGAGAATACCAAGGTATATCAGGATGGCAAGGCATATCAGTTTGATGCTATGTGGGTTTCATCATTATGCGATTCAACATCAAAAGGCAAACCGGATATTGAGCTTGTTGACATGTCTTCGAGACTAAGAACAATAGATGATATTATGGAAGTGACTACAAAACCTATTATTTTAGACGGAGATACAGGTGGCTTAGTGGAACACTTCATATATAATGTCAGGACACTGGAGAGAGTAGGAGTGTCTGCTATTATTATTGAAGACAAAACAGGTTTAAAAAGAAATTCGCTGTTCGGTTCAGATGTAATACAAACTCAAGATGATATAGAAAATTTCTGCACTAAAATCAAAGCCGGCAAAAATGCTCAAAAGACAAAGGAATTTATGATAATTGCCAGAATAGAATCCCTTATTCTGGACAAAGGAATGGATGATGCGCTATCAAGAGCTTTTGCATATGTTAATGCCGGAGCTGATGGAATTATGATACATAGTCGTAAAAAAGAACCGGATGAAGTATTTGAGTTCGTTGAACTTTTTAGAAAGAAAGACAAAAACACACCTATTGTTGTTGTTCCTACTTCATATAACACAGTAACAGAAGAAGAGTTGGAAAAAAAGGGTGTAAATATAGTTATATATGCTAATCACTTAACAAGAAGTTCATTTCCTGCTATGCAAAAAGTAGCAATGACAATTCTTGAAAATCACAGAGCATATGAAGCTGATAAGATGTGTATGCCGATAAAGGATATTATTTCATTAATACCTGAGGAGTGATAAGTATGCAAAGAATTATCCGGACAGAAAACACTATTATTGAACTAGAAAAGATATTAAAGGATTTAAATGTCACTAAGTATTTTCTTGTATGTGGCAAATCAATTAAAAAACATGACATTTATGATTTTTTCATTAAGGATTTCAGGTTGGTAGGAATATTTAACGAATATACTTCAAATCCTAAATTAGAGGATATCTGTAGAGGAGTAGAAAAGTATAAAGTATCGGGAAGTAACTGTATCATATGTGTAGGTGGAGGAAGCTCTATTGACGTAGCAAAGTGTATCAAGATATTCTCAAATATAGATAACCCTGATGATTATCTAAAGAAGATCAACATAGATAGCGATGATACAATTATTGCTATTCCTACAACAGCAGGTTCAGGTAGTGAATCTACAAAATTTGCTGTAGTGTATGTAGATAATGAAAAGAAATCTGTGGAGAGTGACATCATATTACCTCAGTATGCAATATTAAACAGCAATTATTTATCACAACTTCCTATGAAACATAAGGTTTGTACGATGATGGATGCCATGTGCCAGTCAATAGAAGCTTGGTGGTCGGTGAATTCTACAGAACAGAGTATAGAGTATTCAAAAGAAGCTTTAATGTTGATAGTCAGTAATATGGATAATTATCTTACAACCGATGATAAAGAAGCATCTGATAGAATATTACTTGCTGCTAATTTAAGCGGAAGAGCAATAAATATTGCTAAAACAACAGCTACTCATGCAATGAGTTATAAACTGACAACACTTTATAACATACCGCACGGTTGTTCTGTTGCTGTTTTGTTGCCAAAGATATGGGGGTATATGGTAGACAATATTGATAAATGCACTGACAAAAGAGGTATAGAGTATCTAAACAATGTATTCTTTTCTATAGCAAACTGTTTTGGTGTAGACAACCCAAAAGCAGCAATAGGTAAAATTGAAGGTATTATAGAAAAAAACAACATTAAAAGTCCGATTGTTAAAAAATCAGATTTTTTACAGCTTGTGAAATCTGTGAATATTGAAAGATTGAGGAATAATCCTGTGTATATTTCGGAGGATGACATCTGTTCACTGTATTCTTCTTTGTGTTAATGTTTTTATTGGTAGTAAAACTGTAAAGTAGATATGCTATAAAAAGAGTAGGCAAAGGAGAATATTCTGGTCAACAGTACAATTTTTTTAAAAGTAAATAATGTAGAAGACATCTTTATATTACATATTTATATAAAATGAAATATATTGAGGAATTACAATAAGAAACTAAAAGATTTTTGAGCAGAAAATTATATAAGAATGTTTTCACCCCGATGTTTTAATAGGAAGTAATAAGAATTATTATGGTGTGGTTATATACTATACATGTTTTCTGAAATGGCTGCACTGATTTATCTGAATATATGCTGTGATTTTATAGAAATACACTCTTTACACAGAATATTCATCCAAACAAAAAAATAATATTGATAGATTTTTTTGGAGAATTACGGAAAGAGTTCGATACGAATAGCATAGACTATATTAGAGTTATACAGGTATTTTTTGTGAAAATTATTTTCCTGAGATTCTGTTTTCAACAAAATTGGAGCCTAAACAAATTCTTGCAGGATAGCAGAATGTTTAGATGATAGATATTTAATAGTGGTATTTTTTGGAAATACAGGAGGACACATTCCTAAAACTATTATTTCCTCCATAAATGGGGTTTTAAGAGATTCAGATAATCACATTGTTTCTCAAGAGATTGGTGAACAATTTTTAAGAAGAGAAGAAAAGTATGTAATAAAAAAGACTGTTGCTATTAGTAGTAGGAGAGATGTCAAAATTGTTAAGTCAGGACCTGACAATTCAGTTAAACTATTGGCCTCTTTTGGGAACAATTACATTGTCTAGGAGTTTGTTTAATAACATCAGAGATTATATTCTCTAAATTGATCCTCGTTAAATACATTCTGAGTTATTACCTACATTTTGGAAGACCAAGTCTTTGTCTATCCGATTGCTTTAAACCTTGGAACATCAAATGCTGATAGGGATAATATTCAATATGGAGGGATATCTGTATGTGTAAATATGGACGGAACACTCAAAAAGTATATTTTTTCTGAGTCCGGTGAACGATATGATAAGCATCCAGATTCAGGGTTTCTTTTGAAAATTATCTTATTCCAGAAGTTGGAGATAAAGTAAGGAAGGTTGCTAGACACCTACATGAACAAATGCCATATTTAGGAATTCTATCATGGGATTTGAGTATTGATAGAAAGGTAATATTATATTGACTGAGGTGAATACCACACATCAATCTGCATGATTTCCCCAGATGGTTAACAGTGAGCCCTTATTTGGAGAAAATACAGAAAAAATGTTGAAAATGATAAGTGTTCGCTCCCGCAAGTATGGAGTTAAAGCAAAGTAGGTTGTATTATAAAGACTAGAGTATATTCCACTAAAGACTGAAAAATAGGGAGTATTAATCTGTTACATGGTTATTAGATATTCAAGTTATAAGAATAAATGAAGAATAGAGAGATGATAAAAAGTATATTTGTGCTTCTATCATGAAAAAAGATAGACAGAATAATCAAGTGCTTTATATATTTAGATTATTAAATAGACAATATTGCTATAAAAGAATAAAATAAAAAATGAAATATGAATAACATAGGAGATTATATGGAAGCCATAAAAAGAAACATATTATTAAATCCCGGACCGTCCACGACAACGGATACTGTTAAGTATGCACAAGTTGTTCCGGATATATGTCCTCGTGAAAAAGAATTTGCTGGTCTAATGAAAGGATTGAGAGAAGATTTAGTTAGAATTGTTCATGGAGATTTGGAAAAGTATACAAGTGTATTATTCTGCGGAAGCGGTACGATTAATATTGATGTTGTTATAAATAGCCTTTTACCGAAAGGGAAGAAAGTTTTCGTTGTAAACAACGGTGCATACAGTACTCGAGCTGTAGAAATCTGTAAATATTATGGGTTACCTCACATTGATCTTCAGTTCCCTGTAGACCAGCAACCTGATATGGAAAAAGTTGAGGAAATATTGAAAAATAATAAAGATATTGCTTTAGTACATACTACCCATAATGAGACCGGTACAGGACTACTCAATCCTATTAGAGAGATTGGTGCTCTTGCTCATAAGTATGGCGCAATTTTCACGGTTGATACTACATCTACTTATGCTATGCGTCCGATTGACATTGAAAAGGATAACATCGATTTCTGCATGGCAAGTGCACAGAAGGGATTGATGGCTTTCACCGGACTTAGTTTTGTAGTGGGTAATCGGGCAATTATAGAAAAAAGTAAGGATTATCCGAAGCGTTCTTATTACTGTAATCTTTTTCAACAGTATGATTACTTTGAGCGCACAGGTGAAATGCATTTTACTCCTCCGGTACAAACTATCTATGCTACCATTCAGGCACTAAAAGAATACTGGGCTGAAGGCGAAGAAGGAAAGTGGGCACGTCATACCCGGGTGTTTAATGCAATTAACAAAGGTTTAGATGAATTAGGTTTCAGACAAGTTATCAAGCCTGAATGGAGAGCCGGGCTTGTTTCTTCAGCTATTTATCCGGATGATTCGAATTGGAGTTTTGAGAAGATACATGACTACTGCTATGAGCGTGGTTTCACCATATATCCAGGCAAGATTAGCACCACAAATACCTTTCGTCTCTGTGCTCTCGGAGCTATTGATGAAGCGGATATTGAAGATTTCTATGTGGTGTTCAAAGAGGCGCTTGCTATGAGTGGAGTTAAGACACCTGTAGTCTATAAGGATTGAAGGAGATAGATGATGAAAACAGTTTATACTTGCTTCTGCACAGATGTAATTCATGACGGACATCTCAATATCATAAAAGAGGCTAAAAAAAGAGGGAAAGTTATAGTAGGCTGCTTGTCTGATGAAGCTTTAATAAGGTACAACAAATTCCCAACAATAAGTCAAGAAGAGCGCATTAAACTCTACAAAGACATTGATGGTGTGGAAGAGGTTGTAATTCAGAACAATATGCTATATGACGATGTTATACCAATAATCCAGCCGGATTATGTTGTTCATGGGGATAATTGGTTGAATGGCCCGGAACGTGCCATCCGTGATAATGTTGAAGAACTACTGAAAGTTTATGGTGGTGAACTGGTTGATATTCCCTATACTCGTAATGAGAAAGTTAAAAAGATTGATGTACAACTCCGCGAAAAACTTGCAATGCCGGAGTATCGGAGAAAACGACTTCGCCAACTTATTTCCATAGCTCCTGTAGTGAAAGTACTGGAAGCTCATAGCGGATTGACAGGACTGATTGTAGAAAAAACAGTTATTGAGCATGATGGAAAACTGGATCAGTTCGACGCAATGTGGATATCCAGTTTGTGTGATAGTTTATCAAAGGGGAAACCTGATATTGAATTGGTGGACATGACCAGTCGTTTTCGTACTATTGATGACATTATGGAGGTGACTACAAAGCCTATAATCTTTGATGGTGATACCGGTGGACTTACAGAACACTTTGTTTATACAGTAAGAACTCTTGAGCGCATGGGTGTGTCTGCAGTTATCATTGAAGACAAAAAAGGACTTAAGAAAAATAGTCTGTTTGGCACAGAGGTTGAGCAGACTCAGGCGACTATTGAAGAGTTTTGTGAAAAAATCGCTGCAGGGAAGAAGGCACAACTTACTGATGATTTCATGATTATCGCAAGAATTGAGAGTCTGATTTTAGAAAAGGGTATGGAAGATGCACTGAAAAGGTCTAGAGCTTTTGTTAGAGCCGGTGCTGACGGTATAATGATTCATAGTCGAAAGAAAGATCCTGCAGAGATATTAGAGTTCTGCGATAGATTTAGAGAAGAAGATAAAGTCACACCAATTGTTGTTGTTCCTTCTAGTTTTAACACTATTACAGAGGAAGAATTGATTAAGCATGGTGTTAACATTGTTATTTATGCTAATCAATTGACACGAAGTGCATTTCCTGCAATGCAGCAGACTGCTGAAGATATTCTGAAATATCATCGTGCAAAAGAAGTTGATGACAGACTGATGCCGATTAATAATATCATCACCCTGATTAATGAACTGTGAGGACAATGAGGAGAGGATAACGATAAATGAAAGTTGAAAAACTAATTGAGATTATCGGATCGGACTTTTATACCGGAGTTCCAGATTCACAGTTGAAGGCACTGTGTAATTGTTTGATTGCAAAATACGGTATTGATCCGCATCACCATATCATAGCTGCAAATGAAGGTAATTGTACAGCTTTAGCAGCCGGTTATCATTTGGCAACGGGAAAAATCCCTGTTGTTTATCTTCAGAACAGCGGGGAAGGCAATATAATCAACCCGGTAGCAAGCTTATTAAATGATAAAGTTTACGCTATCCCGGTTGTCTTTGTGATTGGATGGCGTGGAGAACCTGGTATTCATGATGAGCCGCAACATATCTTTCAAGGTGAAGTTACCATTAAATTACTGAATCATATGGGAATCGCAAATTTCATTATTAGTAAAGATACTTCAGATGATGAAGTTGAAGAAAAGATGGCTGAGTTCAGAAGCATCTTAAATCAAGGTAGGAATGTTGCCTTTGTGATTCGGAAAGGAGCCCTAACTTATGCTCCGAATGTTGAGTACACAAACAATAATAAAATGGTGCGTGAAAAAATAATTCAACATATTTTAAAGATAAGTGAGAAAGACCCTATTGTCAGTACAACAGGAAAAGCCAGCCGCGAACTGTTTGAAGCAAGAGTGGCAAATGGACAAAGCCATAAGTTCGATTTTTTAACTGTAGGCTCTATGGGGCACAGTTCTTCTATTGCTCTCGGTATAGCAATAAACAAACCGAAACAGCGGATATGGTGTATTGACGGTGATGGTGCTGTTCTCATGCACATGGGTTCAATGGCAGTAATTGGAGCAAACAAACCAAGGAATATAGTTCATATTGTTATCAATAATGAAGCACATGAATCGGTTGGCGGTATGCCAACGGTTGCAAGTAGAATTGACTTTGTAGCAATTGCAAAGGGTTGCGGATATCCTAATGCAGTTTGTGTAGATAATTATGATGATTTAGACAGAGAGCTTGAATTAGCTAAGAACAGAAGGGAATTGAGCTTAATTGAAGTGAAATGTTCAATTGCTGCGAGAGAGAACCTCGGACGTCCAACAACAACAGCTTTGGAGAACAAGGAGATTTTCATGGATTATTTAAAGACACTTCAATAAGAAGAGCGGATGTGAGAATATGCTATTACGAAAGAAATAATATCAATTCTTTAAATAGTAAGAACGAAATTGAAATAAAGGAAATAACTATGCTGGAGAATAAGAACAAAGGAACTAATGAAATTGCAATTTTGATGGCAGCAGGAATGGGAAAGAGAATGGCTCCTCTAACAGAAAAAATACCTAAACCACTCGTTAAGGTTTTTGGTAAACCCATGATTGAAACTATTATTGATGGGCTGGTGGAACGTGGTGTTAAACATATCTATGTTGTTGTCGGATATCTAAAAGAACAGTTTGATTTTCTTCTCCAAAAATATGAAAATCTTTTTTTGATAGAGAATACGGAGTTTCGGACGATTAACAATATATCTTCTATACATGCTGTAGCACCAATAATGGGGAAAGAGGACTGTTTTATTTGTGAAGCCGACCTATATGTTGCGGACAGTTCCATATTCCAAGCAGAACTCAAACATTCCTGTTATTACGGTAAAATGGTTAAGGGACACAGTGATGACTGGGTGTTTGAACAAGATGAAAACGGTAGAATCATCCGAGTCGGGAAGTATGGCTACGACAATTTTAATATGTGTGGTATTGCATGGTTCAAGGCGAAAGATGCGAAAATCATTGCCGATGCCATTGTAGAGGCCTATAAATACCCCGGAACATACGAGAATCTTTTCTGGGATGATATTGTTAATCAGCAGATAAAGAATGTTAATCTCATCGTTCATGAAGTTTTTCATAATCAGATTACAGAGATTGATTCCATTGCAGAACTCGAGATGGTTGATCCTGACTATCAGAAGTACAACTAATGAAGCTCATAGCTTCTGCGACTATGAGGATTTCATATATGGATTTAGCAAATGAAAGGTGAAAGAGTTTTGTAATTTAGTAGGTCCCTTAGAGATTATAGGCGAATTAATGATGAATGTTTTCAAATATCTAAAAATGCCAGACTTTTGTGTTTAGAGTACTGCTAAATTATTAAAGGATTGGATAAGCACTCATACTGGTCAGTATAGCTGCTGAAAACGGAAGCGCTTTTGAGATATACATGCTTACCATGTCGGAAGACGGAAAAGATTATGTATTGACTGAATTTGATAAGAGTACAACAAGATAATTTCTATTTTAAGAAATATTAATAACCGGTATAAAGGAGGTTCGAAAACGGGCTTCCTTTTTTTTATTTTAATAAATATGTTTGGATAGAGGTCGGTGTTCTTGTAAAAGATACAACTGTGTAATGAACTTGAAGTCGAATTAAACAATTGTGAATATTCCGGACCATTTTGAGCCAGTTGTCCGGAGTTTGAGAGCCACCCTTCCGTTGCCCGAGAGCCACAGTTCCGTTCGCTGAGAGCCACCTGTTTAGGTGGCTTTATTGATCTTTTCCCCATATACTGTTTTTCATGAATCTCTTGATACAAATACACATAAAGGAGGCAGCCATCAAAGATTATGACCAAATATCGAGAAATCCTGCGACTATACAGCATTGGATTTTAGCGAGAGAAACATTTTATTAATACAGTGGTTAAATTAGAATTTTTAGTGTAGAATAAGCCTAAGATGTGCAATTATTATTTTACAGTTAAATAGATTTTTATTTACGATAAAGGAGAACACCTATGGAATTTCCAAAACAGTTAAAAGATATAGCATATAGATTGTTACAAGAACCTACACTTGACACATTTAGAGAGTTTTTGCATACACAGATGGGTGAGCATAATGCTATTGATTTCAAAAGACAGTGGATTGAAAATGCCGCTTTAGCAAAAGAAATGTTAGCTTTAGCAAATTCAAAAGGTGGTTTCATTGTATTTGGAGTTGCAGAAAACGAAGATGGTAGTGTATGTATCGAAGGCTTGCCTGAGATTAGAGACAAAGCTGTTATCTCCAATGATATAAAGAATTTTATATCATCAAATTTAAAATATGAAATTTATGATTTTTCATATACAACATCAAACTACGAAGCATTAAAGGATAAGAAATTTCAAATGCTAGTTGTAGAAGATGTTCCAGAACACATCCCTTTTCTATCAAAAAAGGAAAGTGGGTCACTTAAACAAAATACGATTTATGTTCGCCGAGGAACTTCTTGTGAAATGGCGGATGAAGAAGAAATACAAGCAATGCTAAAGAGACGAATAAATTATTTATATCCATCGAAAGGAGAGCCACTTCAATTAGAAGAGCATTTAAAACAATTGAAAATCCTTTATGGAATGATCGAAAAAGATCATGTATATTACAAAAACATCCCTTTAAATGAAAAGTTTTTTAGTTGGACTTCTATTACTAAATTGTTTTTTCAAGGAGAGAAGATTGTTGAAGCAAATCCCCTTTATCCTGATGAAAGCTATGAACAATTCGTTTCGAGAATGATTGTTGAAAAAAAGAAAAAAATTGAACGCGTTCTTGATATATTTTAAATACTATAATATATTACAGCAAGGTTATTTGGTAAAGTAAACAGGGAGTTTATTGAGGTAATTTGTATGGATGAATTTGAAACTCATAAATCTTCTTCTGCTAATATAAAGATGTTTGAGAAGGAAATTAAATGTGGATGTTTCTCACAGTTAGGTTGTCTTGTTAGTAGTGATTGACAAATAAGCTTTGGGAGATATAGAATCAGTTTGGAAAAATGTGGAATGGAATACATTTTTTTGTATACCATGCAACCTTTTGTTTTATGTGTTGTGACAAATTTAAATAATATGTTTTGATGATTATTTATTATAGGGGGGAACATTATGAAGACAGGAATTAAAACAAGAATTTTAAGTATACTTCTTATAATCTGCATACTTTTATCATTGACTGCTTGCAAAGAGAAAAAAGAGAAGGAACCTGAGGCGGAAGTATACTATACGGCAATATCCGTACAATACAGTCCCGAAGGACAATACAGCGGAACTTTGACTTTTGATGAGGGGATAGAGGACTCGTTTACCGAATTAAGTAAAGAGGATTTTGTGTTAACGGCTTTTTATAGTGTAGACGAAGGGAAATTCAGCTCGCAGTTAGAGGACTTTACCGTTACCAAAACGGGTGATAAGAGCCTTACTTTTACTTTCAAATCTCCTTACGGTTATGATGACAATATTTCATATGTGTTAATGTCCGAAACGGCTGTAACCGCAAAAGAGAAAAAGATAGCTGCAGTTGTTTATACACATGCACCCGAGGTAGACTTGAATATTGAATATATCGGACTATACAAAGGAACAGATAAAGCTACCGTTACAGCAATGCTGGGTGAAGGCTGGAAGTTTGTTGAAAAAATGACTTCCGATATGCTTACTTTCCCTATAGGATTGGATGTATCTGTAGAAGTAAGAAGAGAGAGTGATACAAAGGCTGTTTTTGTAATTACCGATATTCCTAAAAACTATACAGGTGCGGTTATAAGTGGTGTTTTAAGTGCAAGTGCGGTGGATTCGGAGTTTTCCGAGGATACCGATCTGTGCCTGGATTTTTTACAACCGAATATTTATATCGATCCTTCTACAGTAAGTTTTGATAAGAATACAAATGTATTTGCCGTAGGTAAAGCAACACTCTCAGAGGAGTTTGCCGGTGTAAAGGACGGAATCAGTGTTTGGAGCGGTCTTTATTCCGTAATTGAACAGTCGTATGACAGTGGAAATAACGCATATTCTTTTAAATTAAAAATAAATGACAAACTGGACAAGGGTTTGGATGTAAACGATGTGCTTACCGGTATAACGGTAAATGCTGTGCTGAAAACCGAAAGCGAAGAGATAAATTATGCATTCAGACCGTATAACGCAATTGCAGGCGTAAAGGGTGATGTCATAACCGATACGGAAAAAGGGAAAGTATATATTGAAATAGTGCCGTATAATGCTACTTTCAAAGAGGGTATTTCCGTAAATGATATAACGGTTTTTGGTGCCGGCAGTCTTAGTTCTTTCGTATGTTCCTCCGTTGCTTCGGATAAGATTGTATATACCGCAGATTATTCTTCTAAGCTTAAAAGCGGTGTTGCTCTGTCTTTTAATATGGCGGGGCGGGTTTTAAATACCGACTTCGGTCTGGATTCCTACTCGCTTACCGTCCCGGTTCCGCCCTACTACGACGATAAAGATTTCAGTTGGGGAGAACTCGGTGTTACACTTGCAAAGAGTGCGGCAGGCAGTTTGGGCGGTGCGATAGGAAGTGCTGTAGCCGGATTTGTATTACCTCACGTTTATGAACTTCTGGGGGTTGACACTTCCAATCCCGAGTTGAATGCGATAAGAAATTCCATTGACAGACTGGATAAGGCGATTGTTAACCTTAACAATGATATAAGAAAAGTCAGGGTTGATGTTCAAGTCGGCACAAGCATGACGGCTTTGAGTGAGTTACAATCATTACAGAACAATTTGTTGACCGACTCTCGGACACTTTTAGGTAAGGAGACTGTTATCAATTATGTACGCGATGTTTCCAAGGCGGCACAAGTACATTCCGCCTGGAATTATGATAAATTCTGCGAATACCTTGCCGAGGAGTATGGGTCTATCGAAAGGGCCAGATATAAATGGACAGCTGACATGGGTACCGACAAGGATTTAACTGAAATATATGATATATTGGTTTCCTTTGCGAATTATACAAACTTAAGCTTTAGCGACTATATGGATAGAGCACATAACAGAATTTGGGGAATCGGTTTTTCTTTCAAAGACATGGATGAATACCAGTATTATCTTGGAAGACTTGGCGAAGATGCTGCAAAAATGTACAGATGTATGGAAGCTTTACGCGAAAAACTAAAAGGAGCACCGTACTATGGAAGGAAAGTAAAAAATGTGGAGATTGATCCTATTCTCACCGAAGGTTTTATAAACGAGGTAAAGGAGTTGAATATCGGTAACGGGTATTTGCAGAAAGTTATAAATCTCAGCTCGCTGATACTTGAAACCGCCAGCGGAACAGGGGACAGCATTATTGATCTTTTCTTTCAGGTAGTGGATACACAATTCAATTTCGAATCGCAGACGATAAATATTAAAAAGGCATTTTTGGCTAAATTGCAAAGCACTTATCTCATAAGCTCCGCTATAGCATTACAGTATTGTGATGCGACTAATGACGGTAATGCCTCCACTATCCGTTCATATATTCCCATCGTAATGGAAAAGATTGATAATGCATTCAATAAAATTGACATCATGACTGCTTTGGCAGACAAAGGGGCTGACAGATTACTGGTTTCCGGACAGGTGGTTTCCAAAAAAATGAAAAAGGCAACAGGTACTAAAGGAGCCAAAAGTGATACTTCTATCAGAAATGATATAAGGGAAGGTTTTCTGTCTGTTTCCGACCAAACTTACACCACCATGATAGAGAGAGCTCAAAACAGAGGTTTGAGTTTGGCAGCTGATTTGCAAGCCGCAGGTTTTGTTGATGTAGTACCGGATGAAGGAATCACTTATATATATATGACCGGAAACGCAACTTACTACAATACTCTGACCGTGGGGGATCTTTTTGTCTTGTCAATGAAACTTGCAGTGACCAGTTCTACAGATTCCGATGGCGGGTTTAAAGTAACCACCGTAACTCAAAACGGTACGGGAAATCCTTCTGTAGAGGAAAATAATGTCATACAAGTCGATTACTCGAAGACACCGGTTGTGTGGGCAATGGCTTTCGGCGGTGCTGAAGGTGAATACTACACGGTTCCCTCATATAATGCTGTCATAGGCTTTGTATCAGGAGAATAAATGAAACGCTCTCTGCTTGTTATAACGGTTATACTGTTTATTTGCATACTTGTATTGGGGGGATGTAAAACCCCCGATACAAGTATTACGGTACCTGCATCAACAGATGAGAGCGATATAGATATCTTACCGGAAACCTTCACTTTACTTATATATCTTTGCGGCAGCGATTTGGAAAGCCGTTCCGGTAAAGCAAGTGCCAATATTGCAGAAATGCAGGAAGCTGAAATTGATAAGAATATCAATGTTGTCGTTCAGACGGGCGGTTCAACAAGCTGGAAGGATATAGAGGTATCCGCACAGTCTACCGACAGGTTCTTGATAAAAACCGGCGGTAAACAGATGATTGACAGAATCACCGTAAAGCGTAACTTCGGAGACAGTAAGACTCTTTCGGAGTTTATAGAGTTCGGGGTGGAGCGGTATCCCGCAGATAAATACGGGCTTATTCTGTGGAATCACGGAGCAGGCTCCGTTAAAGGTGTATGCTTTGATGCAAACTTCGGATATGACGGATTGACGCTTTCGGAAATAAAGGAAGCATTGGAATCAACGAAGGAGATTATAGGTAAAAAATTTGAGTTTATCGGCCTTGATGCCTGCCTGATGGCTACATACGATATGGCTTGTATTATAGAGCCATATGCCGACTATATGATAGCTTCTCAGGAAATAGAGCCGTCATCGGGCTGGGATTATAAAAGGCTTATTTCCAATTTGGGTAAAGAAACCTTCTATGCCGATGTACTGAACTCATATGCCGAAAAGCAGGCTCAAAAAAACATATATACACTGTCCGCTGTAAAGTTATCGGAATTATCAAAGGCGGAAGCGGTTATCGATGAACTTATAAATCAGATAAACTGCGATTTATCATATGTAGGAGTTGCAATTGAGGAGGGAAAAGAATTCGGTGTAAAGGGAATAAGTCGCAGTACAAATTTGTTTGACTTAGGTCTTCTTGCCGAATCTTTAGGTATAGAGTATGACTTTTCCGATTTTATTATCAATGTAAACGGTAATGCACATAGTACTGCAACAGGTATAAGTATATACTTTCCAACAGAGCAGAAAGAGTTGCTGGATACATATTCCGATATTTGCACCAATAAAAGGTACATAGACTTTCTTAAAGAGTATTTTGCTTATCAACCTGAAACAGCAATTGCCTTTACAAACAGAGGTTACAGTGCGGACGGATCACATCTTTCTTTTACTCTGTCTAAACAATCGATAAGCTATGTTCAGTCTGTAGGTTATGAATTACACAGTTATGCGGGAAGCGAACAAACGGGGAAATTATATTCCGTCGGTACCGATAATGATATTTCCTTATCCGACGGTATATATACCGTAGATTTCGACGGCAGATGGGTCTATTTAAACGATATGCTGCTTCATTGTGATGTGTACCAGGAAGAAGACACATATACTGTTTTTTCTTCCCGTGTTTTGGTAAACGGTGAATCAGCTTCATTGTTATTTACCTACTCCGGTTCAACTAAGCAAATAGCGGTTGACGGGTATATACTTTCCTCCGATACATCCTCGCGTATTTACGAATTGAAACCGGGAACCAAGATAAGCATTTTGTATAAAGATGCGCTTAGCGATGATGATGCTCCGTATTATGAGGAAGGGGCGGTTATCTGGGGTGAGGATACAATACTGAAGGTAAGAAATCTTGATATAGGCCGGTATCAGTATATTCCTTATGTTGTAGATATATACGGTAACGTATTTTATGCAAATACCGCAACGGTGTACTTTGACGGAACAAAAAGTGTTATTGAGGATATTTCCGCGGGATAACGGATTAAATATGCTTACACTATCTGTACAGTTGAGACAGTGCAGGCAAAGATGCATAGCGGTTTATGTTCATTTATTAATCAGCCGGTTCCGATTATCGTTTGGGAGTGTAAAAAGCATTAGAGATTGCGGGTTACTTGAGTGAGGATTTTCCCATACCTCAGTTCAGAAGATAAGATAATTAATATGGTATTTTAGGAAAGTACAGTTTCGGCTATGTCATTTTAAATATATTTCATAATATTTAACATATGACAAAATGATAAGAAAAGCAGAATACCTTTCACTATTTCTATTGACGGAAATATAAAGAAAATTGTATGATAGCAATATGATTACATGGATTCAGATTATATTCATAACAATTTTATAATCTTAATCCCGGTTAAAGAACTTAAGACATTGTTAAGTTGTAAAGTACTGATGACTTTGTGAAATGTACAACTAAAAGTTATAAATAGGTTACTTTTGACACTGTAGTTAATTGTCGGTTTAATCTATGGCAACACCATATCGGAGGCATAAGTTGTGAAAATAAGATTGAAAAATATAGGCTTGATTGATAATAGTGAAGTCGAAATTAATGGAATTACAATTATTGCAGGTATAAATGCTACCGGAAAAAGTACGATAGGCAAAGCTTTATATAGTGTCTTTAATAGTCTTCAGAATATTTATGACAAGGTAAACGAGATAAGACACAAGAACATTATGAGTATCTTTCTGAAAGACACAAAAGATTCTCGACTTGTAGGCCATTATCGTAACGATATATTTAATCAATATGATGATCAAGTGCATTATCTTGTGGAAAATGCAAGTAAGTTTGTTAATGATAAAAGCGCTCTTTTTGATAATATTGACAGTTTTCTCGATTCGGTCAGCGTTTATCCTACTGAAGTGAAAGAAATAGGGTTCAACGATACTATGCCTTTTACAGTAAAAGAAAGTACTCAAAATATTGTAGATAATATTTTCGATTCCTTAAATATTCCGCTTGACAGGATTGTAAAAAGTATTTTGCAAACAAATTTGGATGCGGAATTCAGCGGGGAAATAAGTAACAGATATATATCTGAAAAGGTGTCTGAAATTACGCTGACCATTAAGGGTGAAGAAACGACAGTCAGTATTAATGATGATAAGGTTTCAGGCATTAGAAATATAAAATCTATGTACAAAGATATTGTGTATATTGATGATCCGTACATAATTGATGATCTGAAGTACAATACTGATATAGATATTTTAAATCATTTTTTCCGTAGGCGGATATATAAAGGAAGGATGCATCACCGTGCTTCATTGAGCATGAAGTTGTTGGCAAATAATCCCGACTTGTTGGAAAGTATAAAAACTGATGACAAACTTAAAGATATATATGCTAAAATGGAAAAAATCAAGCTTGGGAATTTGGTATACAAAGAACGTGCTTACAAGTATGAGGCTGACAATATTGCTTTGGATGTAGGAAATATTGCAGCGGGGTTAAAAACTTTTATTATTATAAAAACACTACTTGAGAACGGCAGTCTGGAGTCCAACGGTATAATGATTTTAGATGAACCTGAAATTCATTTGCATCCTAAATGGCAGTTGGTTTTAGCGGAATTAATTGTTTTAATTCAAAAAGAGTTTAATATGCATATTCTTCTTAATACTCACAGTCCCTATTTTCTCAGTGCAATAGAGACTTATTCCAAACAACATGGAGTGTCCGATAAGTGTAAATATTACTTGATGAATTCAAATGAAGAAAATACCGTATATGCTGAGGATGTTACTGATAATACTGAGCAAATATATAAATTGTTAGCAGATCCTTTTAGAACGCTGGAGTTGTTATAGAATGTTTGTAGGATTTGAATCAACTTTAAAAGAAAAGTCTCTTGATGACACAAATAATGAGTATCTTGTGCAAAATGAGGTTGTATGTATAGATTTTGATAAATGCAAAAATGATTATTGTGAGCATTCTCCGGGTGAAAATAAATGCGGTTATTTAAAATCTGTTGATGCAATTATAGAAAGGGGAAGTAAAGTATACTTTATAGAATTCAAGAACACAAAAATTGATGAAAAACTGGTTTATGAAATAGTGGAAAAGTGTTATGATTCATTGCTGCTATATTTCGAGAAAACAGGAAAAAATATTTCAGACTCAAGGCAAAACTTTAGCTTTACATTGGTTACCAATTATGGAAATAAAGCCGATGCCGTTAACAGCAAAGAAATGATTGTACAGACAGTGGTAGGGAAAGCTGATGAAAAATGGAAAAAGTATAAAAAAAAGTTTGAATCGTTTTTCTTTATAGGAATGAACATATTTGAACCTGTAGTTTTTAATAATTATCTGATTAAGGAGAGATTGATTCCGTAAGTATTTAATATTAAGCAGTACCGCCAAGTTTGTTCCGCTCATAAATAAATAACTGAGTATTAAAAACTTTTTTAATATTTGCACTGTTGCAAACAATCCCGTCAAGAGTTAGAATTATCTTGCAAGACAACAGGAAAGGTTTATTGTTTTTTTGTATTGTATATTAACCGGTTTAGTTAATATAGTAATACATAAAAGTTGAAAAACATAAGCCTTAATCCTGTAGTAATGCTGAATATATTTAAAAGGAGTCTGAATTATGAAAAGAAAAGCTTTTATGTCGGTTCTGGTGTTGGCTTTAGTGTCAATGATATTTATATTATCCGGTTGCGGTACAATTACATCTCCGTCGGATACCGGGTACTGGTTTTCCAAGTCGGAAAACAAGTATATACCGTTTGATGCGGATAAGTACAATCTCGATGAAGCGGGCAGTTACTGGTATTTTACAGCTGCAAAAGATGTAGATACCACTATGAAAGTGAAAATAAATGTTGATGACCACCATTCCGCTCTATATCTCTATGTGAACAATGAGCAAGTTAAAAGCGAAACCGATTTAGGTATTTTTTCAAGAGTATATAATTTGTCATTGAAAAAAGGAGATGAACTCAAATTGCATGCATTCTGGGTAAACGGTATAGCTGCTGAAAACGGAAGCGCTTTTGAGATATACATGATTACCATGTCGGAAGACGGAAAAGATTACGTATTGACTGAATTTGATAAGAGTACAACAAGATAATTTATATTTTAAGAAATATTAATAACCGGTATAAAGGAGGTTCGGAAACGGGCTTCCTTTTTTATTTCTGCTTCCGGTTCATCTCCATCATCAATATCGCCTATAGGCGGTATTATAACTACCGGACAGTTTTCAATAATGTCCCCTTTTTAAACTTTCTCATAGAGTGATAGGGATTTTTTCTACTTTATTGATTTTTATTTTTACTTTAACAGAAGACTTAACAAAAGATTCCAACTGAATATCTTCAATAAAATCATTTTTGTCTAAAATGATATATCTATCATTCTTGCAAAAAGCGTGACTGTTTAACGAATTTGAAGTCGAATTAAACAATGAGATAACATCTTCGGTCATACGATGTTTTGACATAACTGCTTTCTCACTTAGATATATTATACTTGAGAAATCCGTTTGTTCCAGTTGTACTATTTATATGCTAACACGGGACTGCAACAACAAACATCCTGTGTTGCCTCAAATGTTTTCGGCAAAATGGCGCAAATGTGTTCGGCAAAATACCGCAAATGTGTAAAGTAGGTGTTTTTTTTAACCGCTATATGGTATTATCTGTTTGTAGCATATAAATAAAAAAAGAGAGAGGTATGTCATGGAGAACAGAGAAAGAATGGTCAAATTTGTCGGTCAGCATGAACCTATTTGTCTGCATTTAGAGTTGTCGTTGAAATATCTTGATGATGATGACCTGGAGATTATGAAAGATTACGGCGGTCTTAAATACGGTAATGCCATATCCAGAGATATTCTAATACCGTATGAGATGCCTTTGAATGCTTTACATTATACGATACAAAAACTTTTCGGTTGGAGAAACAGTCATCTCAGACATTTTGAAATACGGAAAGAAGATTTTGATCGCTTAACAGAGAATAATGTTATTAATTGGTTGTCACTGATAGGAACTTTATTTAAAAAGCCCGCTTATGATGACGATGATATTGAACTGGATGAGTTCGAATTTAAAGAAGGCGATGATGAGGATGAATGGGTTAGGGATAAGTATACCGGTCCGTACAGATACAGAGGTATTACGGATAATTATGACGATTATAAAAGCTTTGCTGACGGTTATAGGGAAAAATTAAGTAAAGATAGAAATATAAGCCACAGTCTGACAGATACGCTTGAAGCCAATATCGAGTTTATGCACACATGGAATAACCTTATGGAAGGTCTGGAAGTGGTATCGGTTCTTGCACCTAAAGATCAGCCGCTTCATTCACTGTCCGATTTAGGCAAGATAATGGTAAGAAGAATGTATCAGCCGATAACGGGAAACCTGTGGCCTCAGATGTTGCCGGTAACACATAAACTTTCATATGAGTACGATTACGGTGACGGTTGGACTGTGGATATAACAAGGGTGAGAGATGTGTACTGTTTATCGGAATTGGGATTGATATCAGAGGATGAATTACAAAGTGCAATGGATATAGTCCCTATAATTCACAGACCTGTTTGTCTTGTGACCAACGGAGGACCGGTTTTAGATGATGTCGGCGGCATGTACGGCTATTGCAGAATGTTGGAAACTATCTTTATAAAAAGAGACAAAAGAGAAAGAAACTTCATGTTGGACTGGGCACGTTCTCAAGGATGGGAAACAAATAACATAAAAGAACCTATGGTGCTTTAAAGTTACGGCTTAAGGCATCCTATGGGAATAACAAACACTCCGTCATCACGTTTGTAACCGTATTTGGTTGCGGTGATTACTATTTTTAAATCCGGTAATCTTAGAGGACACTGAGGTTCTTTCTCGTTATAAATACCTATGAGTTTTTCAATCTTGCAAAGGTGTTTAGCTCCTTCATCAATTGCTTTTGCGCCGAGCTTGAACTCAAGCAGGGCGTATCTTCCATCTTGCAAATGTAAAACGCCGTCAGCTTCCAATCCGTATTTATCACGGTAATGTGCCATTTCGCCTCTCATTTTAGAAGAATAGATTTTTAAATCTCTTATACATAGCGATTCAAATAAAAATCCTAAAGTCTTAAAATCGGTATTAAAATATTCCGGTGACAGTCCTAGGGCCGCTACTGCAATTGACGGGTCGATAAGATTCCTTTTTTTAGATGAACGTATGGCTGTACGCGAACGAATTGCCGGGCACCAGGCCGGAATATCTTCTATGATGTATAATTTTTCCAATGCTTCAATGTAGCTATAATAAGTCGATTTTGTCATTTCCGTTGTTGCGGCAACATCGCCGAATATTGTTTTAGTCTCGGCAAGAGAGCAAATATTTCTGGAATATGCTTTCAAGATATTCTGACTCCAAAGAGGATTTCGTTTAGTTTTGTCTATGTTGGAGATATCAACATAAGCGGTTTGATACACTAAATCTTCTGCAATAGCAAGTTTTGAGTTGTAGTTTTGGCTATTAACACTTCTTGGCCATCCTCCACGACATATGGCAAAAATCAATTGGTCAATAGTCAATTTTGATTCCACAAAATCCATTGATTTATCTTCAAACAGTTGAGTTAAAGAAACTTCTCCACCGGATTCACCACTCTCGTAAAGGCTCATAGGATACATTTTTAAAGTTGAAATTCTTCCTGTTCCGGTATGGGGAGTTTCAACGAATCGGGAAGAAGAGCCGGTCAATATATATGCTCCTACAAGTTGCTCATCATCAATAGATTTTCTGATAGCACCCCAAATTTTCGGAGCATCTTGCCATTCGTCAAACAATCTGGGTTTTTCGCCAATCAACAACTTTGACGGAAATTCATTTGCTACTGATAGATATTTATCTCTATTATCCTCATCCTGAAACTCAATAACACTTTTTGCTTGTTGCTTAGCGGTTGTTGTTTTACCGCAACCTTTCGGGCCTACGATTAAAACTGCTCCGAATGCTTGCAATTTTTCCGATAATAATGAATCGGCTATTCGTTTTAGGTATGTCATGTAATTGTCACCTCAAGAATAGCATATGCGTTATTAAACACATTTGTCAAGTTTTGCTATACACATTTGAGGCATTTTATTATACACATTTGCGGTGTTTTATCATACACATTTGCGGTATTTTGTTTATGCCTGCCTGTTCTGCATTTCCTGCAATGCCTAAAGGATATAGCCGGTTTTTTGATATAACTCCCTAAACGTATAATTCTAAAGAGGCAAGTTCTTTGTATAATTCCATTGAATATTCTCGCACCGTTTCTATTATGACGCATAACAGGGGAAAATGTAACGGTTTCGTGCAAAAATAGAAATATATATTCCTGTTATTTAACAGAACTGTAAATATCTCCGTTTGCAATCAAATGCGGCCTACTCGTCATTTTCGGTAAACGCGGATTTCTGCTTCCTCAATTTTTTCTCTTTTCGTTTCTCCTCAATGTCTCTAAGCCATACATCCACCGGTGCTTTCCATTGTTGCGATTTGTTCGGAATGTTTTTGATAAGGCTTTTGGGATTGAGACCCAGACGCTTGGCTCTTTCAATATCTTCATCATTCAGTCGGCAAAGTTTTTTTGCTTTTTACCATTGCTGCTCACTGTGTGCCATATAATAGCCTCCGATGTCTATTGTACGAAAAAGATATATGATATTCAATGGCTAATAACATACACTATGACAAGCCGACTTGCACATCAAAAGCGCTCCGACTTGCACATCAAAAGTGCGCCGACTTGCACATTTGTGTTGATAATTCCGGTGAGTGATGGTATCATGTTAACAGGTGAATGAAATGAAAAAATATTATCCGAGAATAGCAGATAAAATACTTAAAGAAGAGTTACAAGCTTTTGGGGCAGTACTTATTAACGGACCTAAATGGTGCGGCAAAACGACAACTGCAAAACAAATTTGTAAGAGCGTAATAAACATGCAGGATCCTGCCAATAAAGCAAACTATTTGAAAACTGCCAAAATAAATCCCCTCATATTGTTACAAGGAGATAAGCCGAGGCTGATAGATGAATGGCAGGAAGCGCCGGAACTTTGGGATGCAATCAGATATGATATTGACGAGAAGCAGCAAGAAGGGTTGTACATATTGACCGGGTCTACGAAAATTGATGACATTAAAACAAGCCATTCCGGTGTGGGAAGAATTTCAACAATTACCATGAAGACTTTGTCTTTGTATGAGTCGGAAGATTCCGACGGAAGTGTCAGTTTGCAGGAGTTGTTTGACGGAAAATCGTTTGAAATGACAAAATCCGAATTATCAATAAGGGATATTTCAGAAGTTATTGTAAGAGGCGGTTGGCCTAACAGTATCGGGAAAGATTTAAAGATAGCTTCCCGCCAGATAGCCGGATATATTGATAGTATCGTAAAAAGTGAAATTAACACAATTGACGGAGTGGAAAGAAATCAAGCAAAAACAAGGGCAGTGTTAAGATCGCTTGCAAGACATACCGCATCATTAGCTACCGACAGTAAAATAGTTGCTGATGTTGAAGCAAATCATTTTACCATTCACAGAAACACATTAAGCGATTACTTGAAGGTACTTAGAGACTTATATGTTGTAGAGGATTTGCCGGCATGGAGTCCCAAACTGAGAAGCAAGACAACAATCCGTACATCAAACAAAAGACATTTTTCCGATCCCGCATTCGCAGCGTCACTTTTAGATGCTGCTCCTGAAGACCTGTTAAGGGATATTGAAACATTTGGACTGTTATTTGAGTCTTTAGTTATCAGAGACTTGAGAATATATACCGACTATATAGGTGGGCATGTTTATCATTATCGCGATAAAAACGGACTGGAGGCAGATGCAATCATTCACTTAAACGACGGCAGATGGGCAGCGGTTGAAGTGAAGTTAGGTGCACACAGCATTGATAGTGCCGCAGAAAATCTCATAAAACTATCCAATCTGGTAGATTCATCAAACAAAAACGGACATGCCTTTCTTGCGGTTATCACCGGAACGGAGTTCGGATACAGAAGAGATGACGGTGTCTATGTAATTCCTATAGGGTGTTTGAAATACTGAAAAATCCATGTCTATATCTACAGAGTGCGGTATCTTGTTTTTACAGTATATTTGCCCGGAATTCTTAATCATTAATCGTTTCCCGTGATATACTTTAGTATATTAATGTTTTTGGAGGCACCATGTATACATCAGACTGGCACATACATTCATCGGCATCATATGATGCACAACTACCTGTTCCCGAGTTGATTAAGACAGCTGCCGAGATTGGAGTAACTCGGTTCGGTATAACCGATCATGCCAATTTCCCTATACCTTCATTCTTCGCTAATCTTGAAGAATCTAAAAGGCTTCATGACAAGTATGGTTTTGAGGGGTTCTATTTAGGAGTGGAATTAACAACCATACCTAGAACAATGTATGAGCACTGTATAAAGACCGGAAGAAGAGATACATATACATCCACCAATGTTGTAGATAATTATGATTTAGAGTTCATGCTTACAATGGATGATTTAGAGAGATTCGGTATGTCATATACCGTAGCTGCCGCTCATTCGGCATGGCATACCGATGTATCTAAAACTAATGAGTTTATTATTGAATGGCACAGACATCATATGTATATAGCTAATGATGAAAGGGTAGATATATTGGGACATCCCTGGTGGTTTGATAAACCTCAGTTTGCCGTCTGGTTATCGGATTTTTCCGTAATACCGGTATCAATGCATGATGAATTGGCTTGTGCATTAAAAGAAAACGGAGTATGTATAGAAGCCAATGCGGGTATGCTTTACGGTGATAAATATCCCGAAAAGTTCTATAAACAGTACTGTGAGTATATGCGGTATATGTTTGAAAAAGGAGTAAAGGTTACTTTCGGTTCCGACTGTCACGGCCCTTTGTATGCAGATCATCGATTGGAAGTGGAGAAGGCCTTGGGAGCGGTAGGTTTTAAGAGTGAGGATTTTATCATACCTAGGTTCAGAAGGTAAGTAAATTCAATAGAAAGAAGAGCATTAAAATGCTTGTATTTTAATAGTATTTATTCTATATTTTACAGTTCTCTTTGAGCTTAAAGGTTTCCTCTCCAATTTTCCTCTATCTGATTTTCGTCAATAGCAATCTGCTCGACTTTGCTGTCTTCATTGTCTGATAATTCCTTCCAGGCAGTCTTAAATTTTTTTGTGGAATTTTTCCCGGAGCTATGAAAGCAATTTAAGCAAGAATAGAAAAACTGACCTCTGTTTTGTCCTTTGCCTGCAACCCTCAGAATCATTTCACAACCACAGTATGGACAGGAAATTAGAGGAGTTGCTCTCCAATAAGTCGGGCCGATTTGGTTAATTGCCAATACGACAGCAATCACTTCTTTTGCCCCTGATTTTTTTAAAGTTCTTACACACTCCCGTAAAGTGGCTCCGGTAGTTACAATATCATCAATTATAACTACTGTCTTGCCCGTTAAATCTCCGTTATATTGAAAAACTCCTATTATGTTTTCTGCACGCTCTCCGGATGACAATGCCTTTTGATCTTCATAATCTTTTATGCATATGAACTTGTCATTGTAGTTTTCAATATTGCAATCCTTAGATATTTTATCAATAATATATTTGAAATTATCTACCTTATTCGGTTTTACGGGCACAGAACAGACTCCGTCAATTGTAGTTTTCTCTTTTAAAAAGTTTATAATATTTTTATAAATCCCAGCAAATTTCTCGTTAAATAAACCCGTATAAGGTTTGTCAGTCTGTTTATTTAAATATATAGCTCTTGAATAGGGATGCAATTGTGCCATGTAATGATATGAGGGGAAATATCTACCGGCAGTTATCAGTTTTATCGGGTTGTTGTTAGCATCAAAATCGACAAACAGTATTATGCCTTTATCAAGTGAATTAGGGAAAAGGATGCTCTCTCCAAAGAAGCCGTATATGTTCTCATTTATAGCTTTGAGCAAATCCTCAATATCATCTACAATCAAATCCGGTAAAATGTTGGTGTTTCTGTAATCTACAGTTTGTTTTACCCATATGCTTCCGCTCAAGAATGACCGTGCATTCTTTACGAAGTTATAATTACCTGAAACATATGCTATATCAAAGTTAGCTGATTTCAGAATATTGACAACTTTTTTGTGAGTCGTTCTATTGGGTGAGAGTTTCATCTGAAATTGGGGGATATATAAAACCTTTTCATTACCAAAAGCGGCGACTAATGATTTTTCAGTTCCTGCATCAGATGTTATAAATACGCATTTTATTCTTTCGTTTATTCTATTCCATTCTTCGACTGGAATATCAGTAAAACTATCTGTGTCTATAGCCAAACCTTTTAATTCATTAGTGCATCTAAACATTACAACACCAAATTGACTACTTGGGTAGTCCACTTTTCCTTTACAGTTTTACTTTTCGCATTTTCGTCCGATAAGACATCAAAACTCAGTTGCTTACAAGTTTCTTCATTCTCCAACTTGAAAATTTTACTTTCTGCAAGTTTTTCCAGTACATTTTTGGGGTTTTCAACTACCTCAGCACCTCTTTCTACATACCTAGCGGGCCAAGTTATAGTCTTCAATTCCAAAGCGGTCTTGGGAATGAGAACCTTCCTGTTTTGTTTAAGAGCAAAATCTGCTTGTTTTAAAGCTCCTGAGGTTTCGCCGGCTTCCATTATAACTGTCGCAAGAGATAAACCGCTCATAACTCCGTTTCTCAACGGGAAGAACCATTTTTGAGTCTTAATTGCAGGAGAGAATTGAGAGATTACAAGACCTTTTTTTTCTATCTCCATTTGTACTTCCTTATTATCAATCGGATAATACTGATTTAAGTTTGTACCTATTACGGCAATTGTATTAAATCCGTATTCCAAAGCAGTTTTATGGGCTGTTACATCAATCCCTCTTGCTAAGCCTGATATAATAGTAATTCCGTTATTACCTAATGCTATTGTTAAAAGGCGTGTATTCTCTTTTGCACTTTCTGTTGCGCGCCTTGAGCCCACAAGTGCTACTGTTCTCTCTTCAAATAGCAGAGACTTGTTTCCTCTTAGATACAAAAACCTGGGAGCTTGTTGAGTTTCAGCTAAAAGCGGTGAATAATCATGAGCACCTCTTTTTATAATCTCATCTGTCGGTTTTAAGTTGGAAAAAGCTCTACATGCTATATCAAATTCCTTTTTTAAACGCTCCACCCCTACTTTAAAATATCCGGAATATTTTCCTAAAAGAGATTCATCATGTGTCATAAATACGGATACATCTGTCTCTTTACTGAAGTCTGTGAAAATAGGGTCCAATCTCTGCTCCGTTATTTCTAAAGCATTTATTAAGGTTGAAAAGTTTAATGCCTCCCTTTTCTCTGTCGTGTCAAATTGAAACATTCCTTTTTTACCTCCCGGACTGATTTTATCAAATATTTTTAATTCTTCTTTTCTTCTATCTAATTCATCAATATGAAAAACTGTTCCGGAAAGATTTTTTTTCAGCGGTTTGACCTTTCCTTCTTTTACCAATATATTTAACCTTTGTGTAGTTATATTAAGATATTCAGCTGCTTCTTTTGCAAAGAGCAACTTTTCCGCCAATTTTTCTATACCTCATTCACCCCTTTAGCCATATATTACATTATGAGGTTTAAGTTTGTCAACCCTTAAGAATCAATCAATGCTATAATATACCGTTTGATAGAATATGTGATAATATTTAAAATATACTTTGTATGTAGATCATCGATTGGAAGTGGAGAAGGCCTTGCGAGCGGTAGGTTTTAAGAGTGAGGATTTTTCCTCCCTCAGGTTCAGAAGATGAAATGGCTGATATATTTTGTATTGTAAAAAGCATAGCGGCCGCTATGCTTTTTTACTACTTGCCCGAGTATGAAAAGTTTTGTCGGGATATATGAAATTGGTATAGTATTACAGTTTTACTGATACTATCGTTATAGGTTTATTCGCTTATCTTACCGGTGCTTTGGAATAAACAGTTAAATAGATAATGTCTTTTGTTCTGAAACTTGTTTTCTCAATCGGTACACAGCTGTTTTTAACCCGACCCGGATCATCATACAATATTTCATATTGTCCTTTTGAATTAATTCGGTATCCTATTGCTACCATTGCGTGCGTTCGTGTTCCATTCTTAAACTGAACAAAAACACCGCCATGATCTCTGTCTTTTTCATTCAAATATTGGATGATTCTTAGGATTTTGTCATCATCGGACTTTCCTTCTACTTTTTCCGAGTTGTTTTTCTTAACTACTACTTTAAATCCCAACTGCTTTGAGTACTTATTATTATAGTAATCAAAAACACGTCCTCTGTATAGATATGTGGTATTTCCATTTGCTTTATAGGTTTCATTCGGATTAGTCTCAAAACCTAAGTTGGACAGAATCATACAACTACTTGTTATGTAGCATCCGGTACGTTTTAATTGGGGATAATTGATTTGGCTGAAATATGTGTGATTGGGTAGGATATATGCTTTTTGAACTTTTATCACACGTGTTGCCTTGTAGCCTTCCGCACAAGCCTCCACAACAATGGAGTCTCCCATTTTTGCAGAGGGTTTTACTATAATCACTCCTGTGCTTGTGTCTATAGTGACATTATTACCGTTACTTTTTGCAATTCTCCATTTGACAGGTGCTTTGTAAGGCGAGTTGGATTTAACAACTGCGGTTAATGTAGTTTTTTGACCTACAATAATTGTGCTTGGTCCTTTTATTTCAATACTTTTGATTGAAATGGGAGCGACCGTAAACTTAACGGTGTTTCCTTTCTGTCTGCGAGTACCGTCGGAATTATGTGCTGTTACACTGATTGAATAGTTGCATCCGGGAGTCAAATCCGTAATCTCATATGTGCATTTCGGTGCATATATTTTTTTATTCATATTAACACATATTTTTTTTGTAAGATTTAACAGTTCAATTGTGTAGTAAGCAGCTTTCCTGTCTGCTTGCCATTTTACCACTACTTTATCCGAAGGCTGATATCTTTGCTTATCGGTAGAACATTTTACTGCAGGGGATATTTGTGCCGTTACTTTGGAATAGACCTTATTAGAGTTCCAACGGGGCATAATTGCTGCATCTACATTCAGGTAGGATAAGCATAATACAAGAACTATCAGTGTGCAGATTGTTTGTTTAATAATCGTTTTCATTTTCTTTCCTCCTTGTAATTTTAAAAATATTTTGTCTTGAAGAACTGTTGCTCCGTATCTTCACATTTAGGATAGCATAAATAGTTTGTCAGCTTCCTAACAAAATCCTAACAAAATCAACTCATCAATTATTGGTCAGATCAAAGAAACGACATCTAAAAGAGAGTTTGATTATATGGATGTGAAATAGCGTTTTTTATTATAAAATCTACGAAAATCGGTTAACAAAGTCATATATTGCATCAATAGTAGCCTTAATTTCCTGTAAATAATTAACCGGTTGGTTCAGTAACTTCGGGGTACTTGCAGAATCCTGATTTGGAATATATCCGACTGTGTCAAAATTGACTGTGTGTTTTATTGCAAATGACAAAGCTCGAACTTGCTGATATGGACAATAAATCTGTGATGTGCAATTAATGATATTTGAATGCGGTAGGACATTTAATCGTTTGAAAAAAAAGTCAAAGCAATCTACACTGTTGGCTCTTCTTATATCCGGTTCCGAAGAAGGAGCGGAAATTGCATAAATATCATTGTTTCCATATTTTTCTGAGTACTTTCTTATTGTCCAATTTAAGTTATAGTTATCTTTCCTTTCCGTTTCTTCCGTATATGAACGAATGTCAAATGTAGTTGATAAACCCGATGCTATTGCTTCAAATTCAAAAACGGCATCTTTGGCAGGTGTGTTGCTATAAAAAGTAATCTCCTGTTCCGATAAAGGTCTCATTGTGGATAATGCAATAACTTTTGATTCAAAGTTATGAGTGTCTATAAGGGTTTTTGCTAATTCGCATCTTTTAAAGTTGGATATTAGAGCTCCACCGAGAGGAAGAATGTAGTCGGGAGAATTTAGTACTGTGTCAGTAATTCCGATAAGTCCTAATTTTACCGATGCTTCAAGTACTAATTTACTGTATTTTTCCACTATCTCGTCATTCTTCAACAACCACCTTGCGGCTTCACCCTCATTGGTCATCGCTTCGGATTGTTTTTTGCGAAAATCCCATACAGCTACAAAACTTTTCAGCCATTTTAAGTAATCATAATACGGTAAAGAAAGCGGCGGATTCTCGTTGTTATTATAAATCTTAATCAACTCAACTAACTCAGGTGTCATTAACCAGTTATAAAATTCGTGGTGAATAATAGTTTTTATTCGTTCAGTTTCAGATATATCCGAAGGTGGGCAAAGGATACGATTATTCATTACTACTTGTTTCCCTTATTTTAATCATACTCATTTCAGTCACTTTATCAATCATATCATAACAAATGGAAATAAACGACATATCAATACCGGGAATGGATGCTGCAACATCAATAGTTTCAGTAATATTGGTCAATATACTCTTATCTACAATATTTCTGTTTTCTAAAATGGAAAGTAAATCTCTTGTTTTTCCTATACTGTCTTCAACTTCTTTTGTAAAAACTCCTACATCATGCATGTAAATAATACCTGCTTTAATTTTATCGGAAAAAAACGCAAGAGAATCCTTTATGCTTTCAAAAGGAGGAGTGACATCCTTTTTTTGCTCGCAAAGGTCAAAGTATAAATTTGTTAACATAATACCTGCACCTATAAGTCTGTTATTGGATATTATTGTTTCAATATGTTGAGCGGTATTTACTTTTTCAAAGATTGATGCGGATATCAGCTGGTTTTCATATGACAGCTTAAGATAGTTGTATTTTTCCTCATCCATACAGGACCTGGATATATGAAAATAGTCGGATCCGATGTTTCTATAGGCAGTTGCCAGCAGATTCAAATTTACACTGTTAGGTTCAGATTGTACCAATGCTTCCCTGTATACTTTGGTTTTTTTATGATAGTCTAAAGCTTTAATATAATCCCTGCTTGCATAATGGTATGCTCCTAAATTGCCATTTATCACTGTAAGTAATCTATCACATTTATTACTTATACTCTCCGGCTGGTTTAATTTGTTTTTTATACTTTCTGTTATTTGTTCCGCACAGCTTATTGCTTTGTATGCAATGGAAAGTCTGTCTTTTGCACTTGTATACTGTAGGACCGCATAACCGGCTTGATTCAAGCAACTTGCCTTTTCCAACTTATCATCTTCACTTAGAGCATCCATATCAAGCGAATCAAGCAACTCGATAGCATGTTTTCCGTATTTATACCCTAGCTGATTATTTGTAATAATACGATACACATTGGCTATACATGCTGTCAGTTTTGCATAAGATAATGGTATTTGTCCGATTTTTTTTAATCCCGAATACAATGAGGTGGCAAGGGTTAAATTATTCGTTAAATCGGAGTCATAGGTGGCATTATCAATAATGTCGGTAATGTAAGAGACATATTTTTCTATATAGTTGAAGTCAAATCTATCTATTTTGGTTAATATTATCTCTCTGATAAACGGATGAATGGATATAGTTCCGTAATGATTAAATGCATAATAACCGTTAAGCAGTTTATCAAATGCCGCTTTTAGTTGCTCTCTGTTTTCCATATCAAAAGAATTATCAAAGAAAGTATCATAGTTAAATCCGCTTATCGGTAATAAGGCTAAATTATACAATAGCTGCAGATCAATATCCGTATCGGTGATTCCGGAAATTTTGAATAAGCTGTAATAAAGGTTAATAATATTATCTTTTTTGTGCTCACCATCTTTAAATACGGAAACTGTGTCGTCGAGACTTTTTGTATTATCTGATGCAAGGGCTACAATGATATCATACGGATCTTTTATCTGAGATAACTTTGCAACAAGAGTAACTAAATATGTGTTTCTCATCAATCGGTTATCTATTAAGTCGGTGATTGATTCAATAAAATCATGGTACTCTCTATCGTGCTTTTGCATAAGATACTCTGCAATTTTTTTTGCAATGATATCCTGTGCTATATCGGAATCCTTTTCTTTTATATCAAACATGATTTTAAAGAATAACTGTACTAGAATATCCATCTCAAGCGGCTTTATTTCCGTTTGCTCTATTGCATAACAATTCGACAAATTAGTTTTAGAAGTCATTAAAATGTGACATCCTGTATTGATTAAATCCATATAACACTCGGATTTGTCGGACAACTCGGATAAATCCTGATTATTTGAATAATCAATGTTGTCTATAATTAACAGGGAAGGTTTTTCTAATCCTTTAAGCAAGGATATGATAACCTTATAACGGTTATCTCTTTTGTTCAGTGCATTACACGGTAGAGAAATTATTGTATCCTTTAAACCGCTATCTGAATAAGTTGTGAATATTATGTTTTTATAACCGTCTGTTATACATGAGTTTGCATATTCTTTTGCCAATTCCGTTTTTCCCATACCTCTCTCGCCGGATATGGCATGGACAGGACAACGTACAAAAGCTTCTTTATGCAACTTCTGTATCATGTTTTTTCTGTTTTCATAGAAAGGGCAGTTATAGAAAGGAGTTATAGTATTATCGTTTTTATGACTGTATGAAGGCTTAAGCGAAGGAAGAGGAAAAGAATCGGTGAGTCGGTATCCTTTGTCATCTGTTTCAATACATCTTGAAAGGATACTATTGTTCCTAAGTTGAGAAATCAATCTTTGTATTTGTACTAAATTGTTATCACATCTACGAGGATCATATTCATATCCGAATAATTTCATATGTATATCATTTATACTTACAGTATGATTTAGATTTTGAACAAGAAGGGACAATGTATCCATATGTCTACGACTGAACTTTTTTTGTTCTCCGTTCTCGACAACACATTTGCCGTCAAAATCAATATAACAATTCTCATTTATATCATGTTTTCCTCTAGATTCTTTATTGCTCATCTTCAAATCACCTCCACTACATAAAAAAGCAAAATATACACATTTTCGAAAGCAGTTGCTAAATTCATAAGTAGCTAATTATTCTGGGTGGGTATATACATTGGAACAGCATATCAATGTTCACGAAATACAACTGTGTTTAATTATACTCGATATAAGCTGAGCTAACAACAGATTTGTTGCAATGATTGAACACAGTAGCACAATATTCAGGATACCTTATTTTGTTAGGATTTTGTTAGGAACCTTGTGTAAAAAATGTGGCAAAATTCAATTAGACAATCACTTGGTAAATTATGGGTGGATAACATCATATTTTACGGAAAGGAATAAAAAATGAATGAAAGATTTATACCCACAATAATAACGAATATTAACGGTGTTGAACAGATAACCGATTCAGTCAATATTGACTTTATGAGAAGAAGAATATATTTGGTCGGTGAAATAGACAGTACATCCTCTACAGCGATGCTGTCAATGCTCGGATATTTATCAAACAAGTCAAGTGATGATATAGAATTATTCATAAACAGCCCCGGAGGAGCTATACAGGACGGTCTTGCCATATATGACACAATCAAATACGGGGTTAATTGTGATGTTGTAACAGTTGCGTACGGAAGAGCCGCAAGTATGGGAGCTTTTCTTTTGGCTTGCGGGAAATCAGGGAAGCGCTATGCTTTACCCAATGCCGAAATAATGATTCATCAACCTTTGGGTAGGGTTCAAGGGCAGGCAACGGATATAATATTGGCTGCTGATAATATTAAAAAGACCAAAGAACATATCGCATCTATTTTTGCCGGAAAGTGTAATAAGCCGGTAGATATACTGCTCAAAGATATGGAGAGAGATTATGTTATGACAAGTAAGGAAGCATTGTCATACGGATTGATTGACAATATAGGGTTTCCTAAATCGGTATAGAGAGGGGGTGAAAAAAATGAGGGAGACATTGCTCTACGGCCATGAAGAAATAAAGAAAGCAATAAATGAAATATGCGTGAACAGCAAAGCATATAGTATCGGAAGAGTCCGACCGAGCAACTATATTATCCATCTTGATAGGGGTAACGGTCGTACAACTCTTGCAAGATATATTACCGAGAAGTTTTATAAACACAGTATTATAAAGTTTAGTAGCAAAGACTTGTTTTTGGAAATTGATTTTGACGGTACTTTGAAACAGCTTCAAGAGTCTTTTGGTTATATCAGTTTAGCAGCTTGTTATGCAAATAGTTATGAAGGGGTTCTGTTTTTTGGTATTGATTCATTAGGAGATTATATACATGAAACTCAAGTGGAATTATTTTTGGATAATATTGCAAAAGTCAGTGAAACAGCAACATTGATTTTTTATGTTCCCGAGAATCCGTCTAGAAGCATCAGTCAACTGATAGATAAGATTCGTGATGTATTGAAAGACACTGTTCTAATAGAAAAAAGCGTATACACTGCAACTGAATTGACCTTAATAGTTGAGTCGATGCTAGAAAAGAGGGGAATTGAAATTGATCAAAAAGCTCAATTTCATGAACAATTAGTTAATCTGATTGCACATATGGAACTTAAAACAATTGATGATGTAAAAGAATTATCAAAAAGAATAATACTCTTAACGGATTATAGCTCATTAATATCGAGAGTTGGCAGTTCTCAGTTGAGAAAAATGAGACATGATGTTTTGTCTTGATGTTTGGAGGAAAATAAGATGATGAACCGCTATTCAAATGAGTACGAGATAGAAAGGAGTACAAGCCGGTTGGATAAAGAATCCTCTACCTGTGGTCCTGTTGTATATTATAACGGTAAGCCATATGTATATGATGGAGAAAGCCATGTTCTCTATATCGGTAAAAGTGGTAAGGGTAAAAGTAGATGCGGAACAATCTCTACAGTGCTATCAGTGCAGCAAGCCGGTGAATCCTACATTGTATCCGATCCTAAAGGGGAGATATACAATGCAACTTATTGTTTTCTGAAAGATAAATATATTGTTCATGTAATTGATTTCAGAAATATTTTAGAAAGTGAAACTTGGAATCCTTTAGAACTTGCATACAAACTATATTCTACCGGTGATAAGCATAAGATGGAAATAGCCTATGAATTGATTGTAGAATTGGCATTTTTATTATTTGCGGATTCTGTAGTTGCTGATCCGTTTTGGGCTCAAAGTGCACGTAGCTTATTTATCGGTATTGTCTATTTACTTTTCAGTTTTGCTCCTGCTGATCAAATAAATATGAAGTCGGTATATATGCTTGCTGTTTTAGGAGAACAAAGGTTAGGGTCAACAAACTATTTGCGTCATCTTATTGATTTGTTGCCTAAAGACACAACTGCATCGATGAACCTGAATTCGTATATGGCTGCGCCTAATGAAACAAGAGGAAGTATAAAATGTGTTTTCTTAGATGGTATGGCAATATTTGCAAGAAGCGAAGGTCTTATTGAAATGTTGAGTTCTGATGGCTTGAACATTGCAGAAATGAATGGTGAAAAACCGGTTGCAATATATATTATTTTGCCGGATGAATCAATAATCTATGATAGGCTTTGCGGTGTGTTGATTAGTCAGTTAATGAAACACTATATGCGTCTTGCGCAAGATGAATACAAAGGCAGATTGCCGATACGTATGCATCTGATACTGGAGGAGCTTGCAAGTGTGGGAAGTTCCATATCCGGGTTGCCGGACTTAATGGCTACATCTCGAAGCAGAAATATTAAAATATATATTGTGCTTCAGTCATTATCTCAGTTGGACGATTTATATGGAAAAAGTAATGCATCTACAATACTTGCCAATATCGGTATCATCATTGCCTTTAGTACTAACGATTGGAAGACCTTAGAGGAGTTATCACAAAAATGCGGAGATAAGGAAATAGATTTCGGTACAAGAATAGTTACAACAAGCCTTATTAAGCCGGAGCAGCTTGCTGGTATGGATGTAAAGCAAGCATTGGTAATGATAGACGGAAGTGTCAAGTATATAACTAAATTACCGTTCTATGATGAAATATTTGACTTTAGCGAGTGGAAAGAACCGGCGCAATTAAAACATAAAAAAGAAAATAATCCGAAATACTTTGATATTACTAAATATGTTCAAGAGGGTGGTGAAACTGATTTAAGAGTACCGATGATGTTGCAGAATGAAGATATATTCAGAACTTTCAACAAGCCCAAAATTAATGAAGAAATTAAACTTCAAGAGTTAATAACGAAGATTGATAAAGCAATTGAGAGATTAGAGGGAACAGAAGAAATAGAGGAAATAGAGGAATTAAAAGAAATAGAGAAATTAATGGAATTAGATATGCAGGAGATGATAGATGAAGAGGATATTCCTGATAGCTATGATATAATACTCTATCGTTGCAATAGTTGTGAAAATGTTATTGCTTTGGTTGTTGCCAAAATACTGGATGTAAGTTACAATGAAGCAGTCAATAAATTAAAAGAAGAGCCTCAGATATTTAAATTTGAAACAAGAATTGAAGCTGAAAGAGCAAAAGCTGATATACGCAATGTGGGTGGGGATGTTTATAATCTATTCGATTAATAATAATAAGGATAATTGTATAAAGGAGGGAATGGTTTATGAGTGGCTTTACTATTGGAGAATATGAATTAGCTAGAAGGGAGAAAGAGTGGTTAAGACTGATAGAGGAAGAAAACCGCAAAAGATTAAAAGAGGCTACCGACAGATACAGGTCATGTTTGGCTAATGTTAAATCGGTTAAACACAGAATATCTGCTCATATGGTGGAACAGGAGAAAACACTGGAAGCATATTCTTATATGAAGCAACCGTTTGACGAGCTTAAAAGTATAAAAAAGAAATATTGCGAGAAAATTGAACGACTTTGTACTGGCAATATCCCTTCCGAGGTTGTTGAGATAAACGAGTTATCTGACAAGTTGGAGGAGGATATAGGGGTAATAAGTGCGGAGTTTTTCAAAAAAACGGAAAAAGTGGAAAAAGCAATCAGAGAATATATGAGAATACATGCGGACAATATAGCTACTAAGCAAGTATCAGTTGAATTGGACAGGTTTTCAAAGAGAATTAAAGAAGCTGTCAGAGTGGATTATGCCGACTTTATTGAACCTTCTTCAAATAAGACGGAGGAGGATTTGGTAAGCAAGTTTGCTGCTGTATTGCAATTAGCGGAAGAGTGCTTCAATATTTCACATATGGATTCCGTCAAATCCAATGTAATTAACATCGTAACAACTCTGAACTCCGTTTCCGATAAGACTTATGATGAAAAAAAGTTGTGTTGGATCAAATTTACAGTAAATTAGTTTCGATCAAGAAGGAGGCAATAGCAAAGAGTAAAAGGTTTGATGCACTGTACACTCAATACCTGGCGGAATGTATTTTAGCTGGCAGTAAGCCGATGGTTGATTACAGTTTTACATCACTCGAAGCTTTGTCTGACGAGCTTAAATCGGTTAAGAAGAGAGCGGAAGAAAAAGCGGAACACAAATATATAACCGAACAGATAAATGATGTTATGCGTAGTATGGGCTACAAATCCATAGACAGTCAGCTTCTTGAGTTACCCAAGGTCGGAACAAGACAGTTGTTCAGAATAAAGGAAAATGTTGCACTGAATGTATATGCTTCCGAGAACAACGAAGTGAATACACAGCTTATTATTATCGGGGACAGTAAGAATATAACCGAAGAAGATTACGAACAGTTTGAAGAAGAACAAAGAAGCTTCTGCAAGCGCAATCCGGAGTTAGTAAGAAGATTATCGGAAAGAGGTATTTTGATTAAGAACGGGAAGATAAAAGAGCAAGACAAAAATGATTTGGTTAAAGAAAAAATAGTGACCGATGCGAAGAGTGAAAATAGAAAAAGTAGAAAGAGAAAAATGGAAATAAGGATGGAGAGGGAATAAATGAAAGCATGTGATATATGCGGTGCGTCAAATGATGATAATTCAAGGATATGTAATGTTTGTGGTGGAAGGTTTGCAGAAAAATCTGTTTCTTATGTTTACTATGTAAGGTGTAACACATGCAATGCCGATATTTTAGTGCAGAATGAAAAACAGGATAAGGTTTTCTGCAAAACCTGTGATAAAGAACTTGTGATAGACGGAATAGTACATTCGGTATCCAGGAGAGAAACGATTGCAGAAGAAGAACTATATGTAGAACCTACATTGATTTTGGAAGAGGTAAAATCCAAGCATAAATTCATCATCCCCAAAGAAGGCGGAGTATTTGGCAGATACGGACAATTTGATCCACACTTTTTTCAAGATGAACGTTTTTCCAGGGTATCAAGGCGTCATATTGTAATAAGTTATGACAGTGACAGTAATAAATGGTCGGTAAAACCCAACAGTGAGACCAATGACACATATATAGACGGAAGGACATTTAAACCGTCAATGAACAGTATTGCCGTTGAAATCAGAGATGGTCAGATGATAGGGCTTGCCGACATATATTTTAAAGTTATAATAAACGGGTAGTACAGATGAATGTTGACAGAATCGCTTTTCCAATCAAATCACTCGGACCGGGTAACCGGATAGCAATTTGGACTGCAGGATGTAAAAAGCATTGCTATAATTGCATAACGCCAGAATTGTGGGAGCCCGATCCGATGAAAGAAATATCCGTACAAAGCCTTGTGCATATTATCACAACTGTTGTTTCCGATAATGGTATTACTGTTGACGGTATTACCATAACGGGAGGAGACCCTTTTGAACAGCTGGAGGACCTGTTGAACTTACTTCCTTATGTAAAAAATATGGTAAAAGACATTTTGGTTTATACAGGTTATGAGTACTCGCAATTTAAGAAAACTCTTAGCGAGTGGAAAATAGAATGCATAGAAAGTAATATTTCAGTTTTAATTGATGGGCAATATGTAGATAAATTGAACGATAACAAAAGTGCATTGATAGGCTCAACCAATCAGAATATTATATTTTTTGACGAGAAACTTAAATCTAAATATTCGGAATATATGGAAAAAGGCAGAAGCATAGAGAATATAATACACGGGAAAAAGGTTTTTTCTGTAGGTATACATAATAGAGAGGAGAAATAAATTGGATAATCAATCAGTAAAGCCCAAATGGCAAAAGGAGATAGAGCTTTTCAGAGGTATAAAAAGTGCATATATAATTGAAGGCAATATAAATGACAACTATCCTATCTGCGAAGAGGGAGGTAGTGTATATTTTGCTAACCTTGATAAGACAATAATAAAGTTGTTTGATAAGGATGTATATGATTTCTGTTTCTGTAATCCTGCGGTAGGGTTATATGATCCTCTTAACAGAAGTTTACAAAAAGAAACCGTTGAAGCATTGATAGGCAAGTTTAATAATAATGAATTATGTTCCCGTTATGATGATATATTCGGTCATGTTTATATGATTAGAGAAATAGGTTTACTTGCCGATATTATTAAAAAAGCATTGGTAGGAACAACAAACAATAACGAAGGAGAAAGAAAACCCGTTGCAGTCGTAGTAAATTTCGCATCAAAGTTTTTTTCGGACGTATCCAATATAAATAATGACGAGATGAAGGCATTGTTGAACATATTATTAGCTTCATTGAATTCCAGATATTACCGGAACAATGTCAATACATTGATACTGGTTGTGGAGAAATTCAATGACCTTCCCACATGGTTCTACTACAATAATCCCAAGGTAAAGACCGTTACTATACCCAATCCCGACAGGTTGGTCAGAACTGTGTATATCGAGAAAGAGTTCACCGAGTTTAACAGTATAGAAAAGGCGAAGGATGTAATTGATAAGCTTGTAAGCGCCACGGAAGGATTAAAACTGATTGAGCTTAGAGAATTAAGACAACTTCACATGAAGAATAATGATGACATATCCAATATTAATGAAACGGTGTCTGCATATAAATATGGTATTAAGGATAATTTATGGCAAAGTTTCAATAAAGGAACAATAGAGAGACTGGAAAGATATCTTAAAGAAAGAATAATCGGTCAGGACTATGCATTGAATAAAGCAATAACGATAATAAAGCGCGCGGTGATGGGAATGACAGGTTTGCAACATTCATCTGCAGATAATAAACCTCGCGGTGTACTGTTCTTAGCCGGTCCTACCGGTACCGGAAAAACGGAGCTGGCAAAAGCTATAACTGTAATCCTTTTCGGTGATGAGAGAAACTGTATAAGATTTGACATGGCTGAATTCAGTGAACCACATTCGGATCAGAAACTAATCGGTGCACCTCCTGGTTATGTTGGTTATGAAGCGGGAGGGCAGCTGACTAACGAAGTGAGAAAAAGACCATATGCAACGGTACTATTTGATGAAATGGATAAAGCATGTCCGACAATTATGGATAAATTCTTAGAAATACTGGAAGATGGCAGGTTGACAGACGGACAAGGCAATACGGTATATTTCTCAGGGACACTGATAATTTTTACCAGTAACTACGGATATACGGAAATGAGAATTGATGAAAACGGTAACGAGAAAAGAGAATGGATTATTAAACCCGGCGAGTTACCCTATGAAGAGGTAAGGAAAAAAGTGGTTGATTCTATTAAAAAATCCAAAGCGATGAAACCGGAAATAATAAACAGGATAGGGGAACACAACATAATTGTATTTGATTTTATCAGCAAAGAGGCCGCAGAAAAGATAATTAAAAAACAGATAAAACAAGTGAACGAAGACTGCAAGAAGCAAAAGGGAATCTCAATGCATGTTTTAGATGAATGCTATGAGTTATTAAATAAGAAATCTCGGTCCGATGATGTGATGATTTATGGAGGCAGGGGTATAGGAACATTGGTAGAAAATGAATACATCAACCCTCTTTCCAATTATTTGTTTGATAATGATTTTACCCATGAAGTAAAAATAACTGCATTTGTAAAAGGGGATAAACTGGACTTCAGAGAGGAGGTATAGTCAAGTGTTACATGTTGTTGCTATTACCGATAAAGGTCCGAGTAATGAGAAAAATGACGACTGTATATTAGTTAATAATACTGTTATAACCGAAGGATCGTTTTATGGAGAATACCGTTCCTACCTGCTTGCATCGGTTTTTGACGGTGTCGGAGGCGAGCATTACGGAGACGAGGCGGCTAAAATTGCAGCGACAGGTTTTTCAACACTTGATGTTAAAGACAGATTAAGTGAACATGTTATAGTTGATAGGATAAAGGCGGTGAATAGGGATATTCTTGATGCACAGAGGACCGATGTTTATCACAGCAAAATGGCAACTACAATAGCAGGGGTTTATATAAGTAATGACAGCTTCATAGCCTTTAATGTCGGTGACAGTCGGGTGTATCGCTTAAGAGGCGAGTATATGTTGCAGATATCGAAAGATCATAGATATTCGGAAAAAGTTCACACAATATACCGATACTTAGGACACCCTACCGATTACCTACCGTATACTGATATGTTTGATAACTTGTTTTTTGACAATGACATTCTTGTTATTTGTACTGATGGTATCAGCGACTTTGTTTACAACAGTGTAATCAAGCGGGAACTTATGAAAGTTGAAGACAATTATTCTTTGACGGAATGTGCAGAGGAAATAATGAATACTGCAATTAAGGAAGGGTGTAACGATAATTTAAGTATCATATTAATAAGGAAGTGCGAAAATGACTGATTTAGAAGTGTCTAACTGTACTAAAAAAACAAGTAGTTTAATAAATACATTAAGTTATAACGGGCCGTCTACTCCGTTAATGACCGATGTGGAATTCAAGGGAAGAAACGGAAACACCTATAAGGTCTTGTCAGACGGGTTTATTCATCAAGGCGGAGAATCTGTTTTATACAAATGTATTTGTAATAATGAGGTTTATGTTGCAAAAATACTAAATTTTTCTGTTAGCTTGAGAAATGATGAACTAAGAGGACCTGTTTTAGATTTTTTAATAAGACATTCCGGTAAAGACTCACACCTCTTGCAACTACTTGATTACGGGACAATCAGATATAATGACGGCAGATATGATGCGCTGAGATATATTGAAATATATCCGTTCTGCCCTAAAGGTGATTTGGGAAGATTAGGGAAAATTGATTATGATACTTTGTGTGAAAAAGTTATACCTGCTATCAACACCGCTCTTAATACTTTGCACAATGCAAATCTGGTTCATAGAGATGTAAAACCCAATAATGTGTATGAACTGGACGGCGAAATATATCTGGGGGATTTCGGACTCTTGACAAGCAGCATCATAGAAGATGGACATAGTAATGCACATGCATACACATTAACACAAAGAGGAACTGAGGGTTATATGGCTCCAGAAATATATAAAGGTTCTGTTTATAATATTTCCGATTACTATTCGTTCGGCCAGACCATTTCCACTTTATATCATGGAAAACATATGTATGAACACCTTATGAATAATACCGACTATATAGCAAACAGAGACATAAATCTTTCTCTTCATCGGTGTATGATGGAGGGAATTTTATATTTAAGTTTGGAAACAAAGCACAAGGAACTAGATAAATTACTCAGAGGCTTGTTGAAGTGCAATCATGAGTTAAGGTTCGGTTATGAGCATGTTTGCAGATGGCTTACCGGAGACAAGACTCTGACCGTACCGGAAGACAGAAACATAGATCAACTGAATCCGCCATTTATGATTAATGATGTCAAATGCAGAAACATAGAAAGCATGGTTGAACAGCTATTATTAAACTGGGATATGGCAAAGGAATACTTATACGAGGGGATAATGAAAGACTTCTTCAGTGCTCAGAATACAGAGTTAAGTATGAAAGCACTGGAAATATCAAGAAAACAGGGAAATGAATTAGTTAATAATACCGGATTAAGTCAATTTATTCATTATTTAACGGAAGGGGAAGGGATATATTGGAAAGGAAGAAAATATAACGACCATGCGGAAATTTTCAGCGATTATACAGACAATCATAGTATTAATCCCGATGTCATAGAGTTGCTTTCCTCCGGTTTTTTATCCTGGAGAATGGAAGAACTGAATAAGAAAGATAATAAATATCAAAACCAAATTGAGCTTCTTAAGAGTATTGAAAAAGAATGTTTTTGCTATAGTTCAATAGGTTATCATTATGCAAGACACAAACTAAGAGGGGAAGAAATAAGTTATTCAGATTGCCAAAATGTTGCTGAATTAATAGATTATTTTATTGAATCATTCGGAAAAACATATTTTACTGGAGAAACATGGTTGAGAGATGATAGGTTTTATGGATTTTTAATGGCATTAGGTCATGTTAAAATTGCAACTTCTTTATTCGAGGAAGTGAGATGGGCGCAACCTGCGAATGCCATAAGAGCATTATTCGGTACTTTAGAAGTTTTGATAGAAAGAGGAAACAGCACTTCACTTCAAACTAAAAAAGAACTTTTAAACATCTACTTGTTATATGGTCCGCGGTCCTATCTCTGCTGGATAAAAGAGAATCTTAGTTGTTACGATTTTATGGGTATGAACGCTTTTATTTTAAAAGAGAAAATTGAGGACATTAATTTGAGCAATAAAAAAAGTCTTGCAGATATCGATTCAGCATTTAATGAATTGGCCAAAAATCTTAATCAATTTAAGCTATACTTCTGTGACAATCCTATTCTATGTAAATTAGGGATTAGTAATAAGGAAGGGAATGATATTATTTATTCAAAAAGCCTTGACGGTTATTTTTTATCCGACTTCTATGGGAATAAAGTACCGGTCGGATTTTATAAGTATATTGATGCATACAGGAGTAAAAAGAAAATAGTTAAGAATTTAAATAACTCCGAAGACCTGTTTTCCTTCTAAACTTGCAATATGTGAAGGGTAAATATTGAAATGTATAAGGATATAAATATGGCAGGAATAAAAGAATTTGACGACAATATATTACAGGAATTTGAAAAAGATGCTAAAGACATTATTTATAAGCATCTTGTTGAGTTTAAAGACCTTTCAAATAAGCTACGGGAAGAAAACGGGAAATATATACTAAAAGCAAGGGTTATAATAAGCTTTATATTCTATATACTTCTTTTATCGGTTGTAATTCTATTCGCCTTTTTCATTCCCAATATTGTATATAACCTTAACCTTGCAGAAGAGTCTTTAATAATTTTCGGTATTGTGGCACTGTACGGTTGCTTTGCATACTTTTCGGTTTTATTGATTGAACGAATACTGAAATGCTTGCATTATTACAAAATTTTTCTTCTTACTAATGAAATAGAAAATCTAATTGAAGATATAAAGAAGACTATTGCAGGATTGCCTGCGATTAGAGAAGATATTATTGCATCAATTAAAAAGAATCAAAGGGTAACAGTAAGTTCAGTCGCACAAAACAAAAATGTTATGTATACGAATATTAATGATTTTAAAAAAAGAAAAGAACGCTTGATTTACAGCAAGCCGGGATTCCTGGACGGAGCGGAAAAATCACTTTACTGGATAGCTTGTATTACTCTTTTATCCGTATTGTCCGCAATCGGTCCGAGCATAGGTTTAATGTTTTTCCCTGAGACAGAAGACTATTCTATATTCATTTTAGTTCAGTTTTTAATGAATCATGGAGCATTAGTGGCATTGCATATTATTTTACATAAGAAGGGAATCAGAACAAGTTTTAAAACTTTTTTAGGTTCTGTTTTATGTGCCTTGGCAGGTGCAGGCGGAGCCCTAATACTGTATGTTCTTGTTTTAATGGTGATTGGTCTGTTTAAATTTATATGGAAAATTATTGTATATTTTCTTCTTGGAGTTTTTTTTATCGGCGGACTAATCGGCCTTCTTTGTTCCAAGGAAAAGTGATATCTTTCATTGCGGATTTAAACTGTTTATAGATAACATTGTTTTATATATTGGTATTAAAGAAGGGAAGAAAGCAACAGTTTGTTAAACAGTCGTGAAGGAGGAATATAATATGTCCCAAATACAGAAAGATGCATTAATATGTTACATAGATGAGGCATTACCGCTTATTGATACCGAAATCGATCAGTCTATGAAAATTAAGAAGGATCTTCAAGAATTATGCCGAGGGTTTTCAAAAAACTATAAATTTAATACTATACTGGTATCTATTCCGATTTTAGTACTGATTCTGCTGGTAATTACTATGATGATTATTTCGTTGAACATTGTTGTAGGCATTGATAAACTTCTTGGTATTCCGAATGACAGTATCTCTATTGTGGTAGATGTTCTGCCGATAATTGCAACTCATGTTTACCTCTTCCTTTTGCTGCTCAGAAGAATAGTAAAAACATCATTTGTCATTGAAGCGCAAAATTATATTAATAAAATAGAATATATCATAAGGCTGCTGAACGAAAATACTGAACGGTTAAATGCTCTTAAAAACAGACTCAACAGCAATTGTGATCATCGTGAAAGAGAGCAAGGTTTTATAAACTATCTTAAGTTACTGGGTTATAGAGAAGGAAGTTATGATGTTAGCCAAAGTCTATATCAGATAAGTACCAGGCATGAAGAAATGAAGAAGAAAATGGAAAAGAGTTACTACGATATACCGATTATTATCTGCTATTTTTTTGCACTATTGTCACTTCTGCCTGCATCGGCTCATCGTACTTATATGTATTTTTTTAATAGAAATATTATTTATGACTACGATACTTACTATACAGTATTCTTTATCATTGTTTCATTTTTATTAATTTTGGCAAATCTGATAATTACAAACAAGGAAATAAAATTGAGTATATGGACTTTTTTGATTTCAGTAGTTTTTTTGTTGGTAATCATAGCAGTACTGATATTGTATGTAGTTTTTACTCAATAAGAACTGATATATGGAGGTATATAGATGGATAAAGACTGTGCATATAAAAGGGAAGATAATCTTGTTTATCTGTATCTGGAGATAGATAACAGAAGATGCACCGAAAAGGAAACAAAGATACTAAAACAGTATGCCGGTGTAAAATATGGAGAAACTATCTCACGGTATATAGTTATGCCCCAAGACATGCATTTAGAAGCTTTACACTATGCAATTCAAAGATTATTCGGCTGGATAGACCGATATAGGTATGCATTCAAGCTCCCCGATGACGTGTTCTATTCCATAACAAAGGATAATGTATGCAAGTGGGCTTCGCTAACGGGAGATTTGTTTGCATATATATGGAGTGACAATGAGGCAGGGTACTTTAATCCTTTATTTCAGGATAATAAAGAAGTGGATATTGAAGAATTTTTTGCACAGCAATACACAGGTCCGTATATTGCCGGTTACAGGTTTTCTAAAATGCACAGTGTAATAAAAACGGCGGTTCAGATGGAATTGGAAAAACTTTCAGATAATAATGATTCAGTTGCTGCATTTAACATTGAAAATTTAAGTACCTTTACATCCGGTGATGTAAAAAAAGATGATTTTTTGAAAGAGAATGCAAATACACTGTTGCCATGCATGTATGTGTCTTCGGTATTGGCTGCAAAAGGTGAAAAGGTAGGAACCGATCAGGAGATTCCGAAGCACGGTAGATATTATAGAAATATTGAAGATACTGAGGTCTTACCTTTGACACATAAACTCATATATACCTATGGCGGTGAAAGTAAGTGGGTTGTTAATATCGTAAGGTTGAAGAATTTCAGCTCACTTATTGAAGACGGTTTGGTATGTATGAGTCGGGTAAATGATGCGGAAAATGCTGTAAAAGAAAAACATAGACCGTTTTGTGTTTTTAAAGACGGTGCAAATGTACTGGATGATGTAGATGATTTACCCGGTTACTGCGAGTTTCTCCATGATATATTTGAAGGTTGCAATATTGAAAAGATGAAAAAAGCTTTAAAATTCGGGCGCAGAAGAGATTGGCATATTGAAGAAATGAATGAACCGATAATATTGTAATTTAAGTGGATAAAATAAATATATAAGGAGTCTTGTTATGTATAACGAATTGAGAATGAAAAAAAGCCGTAATCCTATATATCTTCATCTGGAACTGGATACAAAATATTGTTCCAATGAAGACTTACATACACTGAAAAAATATGCCTGCATAAAATATGGTTCTACTATATCCAGAGATGTTTTAGTGCCTCACGATATAACTATCAGAGCATTACATTATACAATTATGAAACTCTTCGGATGGATGGGAAGACATGATTATACTATGAAGCTTCCCAGTCAAATATATGATAATGTGACCGAAACTGATTCGAATATAATAATCAGTTTGATGGGGGTTTTACTCAAATGTCCCGATGAGGTGAAAATCGATGATGATTTCCTTGTATCATTTGATGATACTGGTCCAAAAGACTTTGAGAACAGGTTTTCCGAGTATTACACGGGACCATATGCAAATTTTGCAAGTATAGAGGATTACAGCACATTATCGGGTATACTTACATTGTGTGATTCAATAAAAGATGAAATAATGGGAGTTGATTGTAACAAATTGTTGGGAAGACTTAAGGTGTCCTCCATATTGACATATGAAGGTGATAATATAAGCGGGAATGTTGAATATTTAAAAGGTGACTCAATAAAAGAATACAATATGAGAAGGGAACATTGCAAAGAGTGCGAAATGCAACCGGATGTTTTGCCTTTGACATATAAGCTGGTTTATTTGTATGACAGCGAAAGAAAATGGACAGTTAATATTACAATGCCTAAGGACTTTTCAGTATTGATTAATGATAGAGGTGTTTCAAAAGAAGACATAGATTTTGCAAAGAATAAAGTTTTGGACAGTTATAAGCCTTACTGTATTTTCCGTGACGGAGCAAATGTTATGGAGGATGTAGCCAACCTGCCCGGATTCTGTGATTTCTTAAGAGTTGTTTTTGAGAGAAGCGATACGAATAAAAAGAAAACTGCACTTAAATATGCCCGTAAAAGAGATTGGTATCCGGATGAAATCGGTGACTGTATAATGTTTTAGCATAGAGTATCTCATAAAAGTTTATTAATTAAGCAAATATTTATTAACTATATTACATATTATTCAATATGTTATAAATCGCATAAAAGATGGTGCAAAATTTGTGCATTAATATGATTGGTCCGTTTACATGCGGATAAACCTGTGGTAGAATATGCCGCATAATGAAAAGCATAATCGGGCTGAAAAGGGGAACGGTAAAACTTCATAAACATAAAAAGCAATGGAGAACGATTGCTGCCGAGACAATAGCCATGTTATATGAAATACTGGGGGATACCGCTTGCGATATACAGCATGTGGGAAGCACTTCCGTTGTGCATATAAAGGCAAAACCCGTTATAGATATAGCGGTAGCGGTAAACAGCTTTTCCGATTTTGATGGGTATATTCCCGCCCTGGAAGCCAGGGGTGTCAAATACAGACCGAAGGTTAATATAGGCAACGAGAGGTTTTTTGTTATCGGTGATGAAAGTGATTTTTTTACACATCATATACATGTGGTTCCCGTTACAAGTCGTGAATGGATAAACTATATAAACTTCAGAAACTACTTAAATGCCAAACCCTTTGCAGCCGGGCAGTATGAAGAAGTGAAGATTAATCTTCTGAAGAAGTATAAGCACAACAGAAAGGCGTATACGGACGGTAAAGCGGAGATAATAGCAAAATTATTGAAAGAAGCTTTTGCATGGTCATATCTGGGAAAGACAGTAACCGTAACCGTTTTAAAATCTCTGTCGGAGAAATGTGTTCCCGTTTACAGCGGGTATATAGAGGGGGTTACGGGTGATAATGAGTCTCAGGAAGTATATGTTATAGGGGTAAATAATCCAGGTTCCGTTTATACGGGTACCGTTACCGCTATAATATATGGGAAGGACAACACTCCGGGTAAATGGGTGGTAGCACCTGCTGAAGCTTCATTTAATCAGGCACAGATTGCGGAAGTGATATTACCCTTTGAGCAGGATACCGATGTATTTATCGACAGTGTACACCGTAAGTCGTGCGGTGTGGTAGTATACAGAATAGTGGACGGGAATATAGAATACCTTCTGGTAAAAGAATATTACTGTTACGGATGGAGTATTCCCAAAGGACATATGGAAGCGGGTGAGAGTGAAGCCGATACGGCGATAAGAGAAGCCTGGGAAGAAGTAGGTGTAAGAGTAACACCCGATATGGAGTTTATAAGGACAGTGGAGTATACAATACAGCCGGTGTATAAAAAAGAGGTTGTTTTCCGTATATCGGAATTTAAAGGAGAGAGCAGGGTTGTAAAACCGGGGATAGAAGAAACCGGATGGTTTGTACTCTCCGAAGCAAAGAAACTTTTAAAGTATCAAGAGACATGTGCCGTAATGGAAGATGCCGAAGTATATATAGCAGGTCTGCATAAGGGAGGGAAAGCATGAAATACAAACAATATACATGTGTTCATGAATTTTATAACGACACCTATAGTATCTTATTGCGTGATGAGTCTCAGAACATGATTCAGTTGGGCAATCTCATAATCGGCAATACAGGTGCAGACAAGACAGGCTGGCGGGATACTGCCAAATGGGTTATGGCAACAGTTTCCGAGAAGGAAAAAATTCTTTTAACCGCACTTATGACGCCTCCTCATAACATTACCCTTTATTCAAAGGATAATGTCATGCGACCCGATGCGTTGGACTGCCTGATTGCAGGATTGGGTGATATATATGTACCCGGGGTTATTTCGGAAAAGCAGTTGGCAACGGCATTTGCGGAGAAATATTCTTCGTTAAAGGGAATGACATATTATACTCAGATGAACCAAAGGATATATGAGTTGGAGAAAGTAAATCCCGGTATAGAAAGAATAGGAACAATACGTCTTGTGAATAATAACGATATGCATTTCTTTCCCTATTGGCTGTCTGCTTTCTATGCATCCAATGTGTACGGACAAACGGTAATGAATATACCCGAGAGCGAAAGAGAAGCACAATACCGGATAGATATGAAAAAAATATATATACTGGAAGTAAACGGAATACCCGTTTCCATGGCGGGATATAACAGGGAACTGCCGGGATCCATAGGTGTGGCTTATGTTTATACACCACCGTATTTCAGGAATAAAGGATATGCAAGTTCCGCTGTGGCTCAGGTCAGTCAGCTGGCTTTAGACAAAGGGTATAAAAGGTGTGTATTGTATACAGATTTATCCAATCCCGTATCCAACAGTATTTACGGTAAGATCGGGTATGTACCTGTATGCGATTCATTAATGCTGCAGTTCAATAATTAGAGACGGAAACAATAAATATTTGGTTGGAAATCGGAAGAGATGAAAACAAAACTGCAAAAGCAATCGGATAAACTGCTTAAGGTTTAGATAACCGACAAATATCTTCAAAGTGTTCTATAACTGAAAATCGCATTGATTATACTTGCAGTAATGGTATAATGACTTTGTCAATTTTTTATCACTAATAGGAGGAAAGAATGAAAAAAAGAATAATAAAGGGAATTATACTGTCCGTGCTGTGTCTTATATTGCTTGCATCGCTGACATCGTGTGCAATGGGGCTTAGCGGAACATACAAGAAAGGTACCGATTTGGCATACGAAACCTACAGATTCAGCGGTAATAAATTTTACTATGAAGTGGGTGCACTGGGTGTAAAAGTAGGCGGTCACGAAGGCACGTATAAGATAAAAGACGGGAAGATTACTTTTATCTATGACGACAGTGAGCATAGTTATAAATTTGAGAAAGGCAAAGACTATATAATAATCAACGGTGCTTCCTATGACAAGAAGTAGGGAAGAGGAGTAATTGATTTAAACAGAATACAAAAGTAAATTCAGTTAACAAAAAAAGAGCTTTTATAAGCTCTTTTTTGTAAGCAGATTAGTCTTAAAATCTTCTTCTGCAATCTCCATTTCCTCAGTAATCTATCCGATTGTCGGCAAGTGCTTTCCGATACAATTTGCCGCTTAAGTGCGTAGCCGTTTTCTCCTTGTATAACTTAAATCTTAAACTTACCCATTAACTCTCCCATTAACTTACCCATAGCATATCAAATGAACGGTTAAAGGCAATACTTTTGATATCATTAAAAACCTGATTTTTAGTATATAGTACATATTATTGTATTTTTTGTTCAGAATGAAATGCTGACAAAAAGAGCTTATATAAGCTCTTTTTGCGGAGGGAGTTATCCTTTCGGATATGAGCTGTTCTGTGTACTATTTGTCTTCTGTGACAAGATTAAAGCCCATTATCTTGAAGAGGTAAATAAATTCTTTAGTGTAGTTTCCGAATACGGTAACTCTGTGCCATTGAGGCATCCAGTTGTTAAGTATTTCTTCGGATTTACAAAGTGCGGCTAACTTGCTTCTGCAACCGGCATCTCCTCCGTAATTGCCTACCGATACTGCCGAATGTATACATGCAGTCTTATCAACGTTATTTATATTCACCGTTGTCAGTTGTTCGTTGGCGGGGAATATGACTTGTACCGCAGCTCCTTTTTTATCTTCAGCATGACTCCTTATATAGTACTTACATAACCTTTTATCCTGCTCTCCGAAAAGCTTTCTGCAGGAGACGCAATGAGCATAAATAATCTGGTCGGATGATGTATCTATAACGGGATCGGATACAAAACCGTATCTTCCGGTTATGGCTTTTGTAAATATTGAGGTTATTGTGGAATCAATGTCCGCTTCGCATACTCCTACATAACCGTCTTCGCACATCTGGAAAAATGCCAGGCAGGGATACATATGTAAGTTGTTGCCATATATATCGTTATATGACAGACTTAAACAGTCTATTGTTACGGCATCCGCCTTCTTTTCTTTGTACATTTCCATGATTGCAAGATAGAGTTTTGCACTTTCCGAAACATCCTGATTTGTCGCTTCCAATACACCTTCGGATTGTGAAATCCATTTATCTTTTATAACTTCAGCATCAATGTCCTTGATATTCTTATAACGCTTCATCAATTCTTCGGAATTACAATTGATAAAGGTGCAGCCCCATATTTTTTCAGCAGCAGCTTGTGTCTCTTTATCAATATTGTTACTAACCACTAATATTCTTGATTGTTTAACCTTCTTTATTCCGACAAATACTCTTACGGCTTTTGCTATATCATTAAAGTTTGCAGATGCAATAACCGGAACGGGAAGGTGTTCTTCACGTACCGTGTGTATAGATCTTACCAACACCGAACCGCTACCGCAAAAAGGTATATCCGCTATAATGCACGGTAACCCTTCTTTTGCTTTTCTTGCATAAAAAACATCTAAATTAATCCAGTTGGTCATAAGTAAAACAAGAACGCCGTCATACTTTTTTAAATCATCGGGATAGGCAGTTTCCGCTTGTGATACATGCGTATACTTGAATACATCAAACTCCATATCTGTATTTTGGGAGAGTACATTAAGAACCGACTGTGTCTCTTTTTCGTAATCATAGTTAATATGCGGCCATCCCGGAACATCTTTCTTTTTTGTCTGTACAACCACTTTTATCTTTGTTTTCATTTTCCACCTCATAGATTATTCATTCTCGGAAATGCAACTGATATCCTCTTTATTTAATCACTTTAATATCCCGTATCCTATTCACTTATACGGCTGATTATTGTATTATTACGTCATAAATACTTTTTAGGGGCTTTTGCAATGTTGGATATCGAAAATTATGATATAAGTATAAATTCCTGTGCGTTTACAAAATGTGATGAACATTGGAACTGGGTTACCGCAAAACAGGGATTCAAAGATTATGACCTTTGGTTTATAACGGGGGGAAAGGGATATATAGAATACCTCGGTAATAAATATGAACTGCATGAAGGAAAATGTTTTTTACTGGCTCCCAATGTTCAATATGTCGCATATCATGATATAGCCGATATGTTATCCGTTATACATATACATTTTGATTTTGTTAAGAACGGAATGAAAGCATATCCTTTCGGAGTAATTGATTCTCATACCGGTAGCACAAACCTTATTATCCGGTCATTGGAGTATGTTATGTTTTTATACAACATCAAAGATTATCAAAGAGCATATATCTGGTTTAAAGCGGTATTGTGCGATCTGTTCGGAGAATGTGCATCAGCAAATGACGGTATCGATAAAGGTATTCATGAAGTCATCTACTCAATATGCAGGGTAATAGGCAACTCGGTAAACATACCCAATCTTGCGGAGTTTGCAGAGCAATACAGTTATTCGGTTTCTTACTTAGGTAAGATGTTTACTAAGATTACCGGTATGTCCTACACAGATTATGTCAATCACACAAAATTGAACAAGGCAAAGGTATTGCTCTGTTCCACAAACAAAAGTCTTAGCCGGATTGCCGAAAAAACCGGCTACTACGATGCCAGTTACTTTTCCAGGCAGTTCAAAAAGAGTACCGGAATATCACCCGGTAAGTTCAGAAAAAACAGTACCGGATTGGAGTAATTGTTTATAAATATTGAAGTATGCTATATGACTTATGCTTAAGTATATTTTTCGACCGGTTGCTAAAAAACTGCTTTGAATTAATAACTCGTAACTATGTTGAGACAATCTGTTTAAATTATCTTCTATGCTTAAGCTTAATTTTTTCTCCGTCATTCTCGAATATGGAATACTTATTCCTTGCTTTCCTGGACCAAAATTTTTCTATATTAAAACTATGTTTCACCAAACAATCAGTAACATTATTGCATTTACAAAAGTCTCTTTTAAAATCCTTATTGGATTTTGATTGTAATAAATCTTTAATTTCACTTATATCAGTTGCATATTTTATTTCATCTTCAAGGTTGTTAACTTGCGGTATAAGGATAACGTCCTTTACATGGGAAGATTTCTTTAATTTCCCAGTATTGTCCTTTAGCCTTTCGACCAATTTCATATCATCAACATCCGTATCGAAAACAATAATCAATATTGTAAAAGGCTTAATTGTTTTAATAAAACCGGAAGGAATATCTTTTTCCAGCAAATTGATTTTAGTAATCCTTCCCGATTGAATGTATTTCTGTCTTATTGCGCGAATTAAACATGCTTCCGTTTCTCCCTCTACAAAATAGTTATAGTTTATGTTACTCATCGCAAAACTCTCCTAAATCCCATAACTGACTTAAGTCGGGTGTAGTTCCGAATACATCATTTACAAAAGCATTTCTGATGGAAATATCGTTTTTCTTTATAAAGTCACTCGGATATACAGCTTCTATATTTTCATCCTTTTTTAAGAAAGTAAAAGAATGCACCGGTAAATCCATGTCCAGTAGATCAAGGTTATGAGAAGTAAAAAACAGTTGTTCAAGGGGGCCCAGTTTGTCAATCATTATTCCCAGTAGAAATTGCTCTATATCGGTCTGTATAAAAGTAAACTTCTCATCAACATAATAAAAACCGTGCATGCCTTTGCATATTGAACTTATCACATAAGATATATCTATTCCCATTTTTGTTCCGCTGGATAAAATATCTTCAATTATTTTCCCGTTTTGAATAAAAACATCCCCGTTACGACTTCTTATAACATAAGAATTTTCTACTTCATCGCTTTTTTGAACATCGGTTATTGAAGTATCCAAAGTTTTTAAGACTCGTTTAAGTATATCCAATGAAAGCACATCTTTATCAATCCTTATATCGGTGTTACCGATATCGGGAAAAGTAAAATGCCATCCGAAGCTTTTAATAGAATCCAATACATCCAATGAACTCTTGTTATCGTCTTTTACTTTAACCTGTTCCAACTTTCTTACACAAATCTCATATGAATCTCTCCTGCCTATAGGGGCAGTGTAAACTTCCAATGACAGTTTCGGTTCCGCTTCTTTCTTGTCGCTGCGTTCTAAACTGCAATTAACGCGGTACAGCATTTCCTCATCACGTAAAAAATCGATTGAAAAAAATGCTTTCCTTTTTTTGTCTTTTACTGATTCAAAAAGTCTACCGGGGCTTTTATATGCGATAAAATTAAATATATGCATCATGGCTTTACCTAATGTAGTTTTACCTGAAGCATTCACACCGAGGAGAATGTTTACTTTTTTGAACCGAAAATTAGTTTTGTTCGGTAAAAATTCACCTTTAATTGTGGAATTTACAATTTTACGCGGATAGGAAAAATTAATCTTAAAATCATCGAAACCCAGTAAATTATCTAACTCAAGATTCATTACTACCATAAAATTGACCTCCTGCATGATATAAGTTCCAATTATTAGAACTTATATCATTTTAATACTGTTTTTTTCCTTTGTCAAGTTTTTAATCTATCGTTTTTGTTACTATTCACTGCCATTGCACCGCACCCCAAAAGGGTAACACTTTTCAACGAAAAATTACGCACATAAAAAACAACCAAGATTTATCCTGATTGTCTTGCTTATTTTGAATTACCTGAAATATTTGACTTCCACTTCGCTTTACTTTTGAACGCATTTTTGCTATCATACTTTCAGATAACAGATAGGAGAAAGCCTATGTTCTTCTCCATCTGTTCCGAAAGAAAACACAGAAAACTCCTCGCCGGGAGATTTAAAAAGCTAAGACAAAACAATCGGATTGCAGAAAAGTGGTGACAAACTATGACTACTTGGGCAGATTATAAAAATAATGTAAGAGAAACTAATCCTGAAATCGGAAAAGATATTGACGAAGTTGAAGCGATTTCAAAAATTGTCGGTGCTATGATTGAGCGCCGCCATGACCTTGAACTTTCTCAAAGAGAACTTGCCGATATGTGCGGCATACCGCATTCTTCCGTTGCCAGAATTGAATCCGGGAGCAGTACTCCGAATCTTCGGACACTTTTGAAAATATTCCGAGAACTCGGTTTAAATTTAGTTGCAGAACCCGCAGTAGGTTCTTCTCCTAACGATGTGAGCCTGTAATAATATTGCAAAATTATTTAACCAAACATGGAATTTGCTAATAATAAGTTTTTCTGCTTTTTCATAGCATTTATTAAAAAACTGTTGACAACAGGAATAACAGGTGGTATTCTTTAACAGGTTAGCGACTGCTAACCATGTGTGAAAGAGGGTGCTATGATGCCGTTGATATCAGTTAAGAACGGGGAAAAAGCGGTTATAAAAAAGGTTACCGGAAGTAATGAAGTAAGGAAGTATTTAACCGACTTGGGATTCGTTGAGGGGTCGGATATTTGCGTTATTACGGAAATAATGGGTAATATGATTGTAAACATAAAAGAATGCAGAATTGCCTTAAACAGGGAATTGGCTTCGAAAATAATGGTGGAGGTTTAAAGAAATATGGAAACATTGGATAAGGTAAAGGCGGGACAAAGCGTTACTGTCAGAAAAATACGCGGCACGGGCCCGGTAAAGAAGCGACTGATGGATATGGGGATAACTCAGGGGACAGAAATAACGGTAGTAAAATTGGCACCGTTGGGTGATCCGATTGAAATGAAGTTAAGAGGATATGATCTTTCTATCAGAAAAGCCGATGCCGAGCTGGTAGAGGTGGAATAGTAAATTTTTTTAACATAAGGTTAGCAAACGCTAACTAAAGGAGGGAAAAGATGAAAATAGCGATAGCAGGTAATCCCAACAGCGGTAAAACAACTTTATTCAATGCGCTTACGGGATTAAATCAGTTTGTGGGTAACTGGCCCGGAGTTACCGTAGAGAAAAAAGAAGGTAAGCTGAAAAAGAAGAAAAATGTACACATTATGGATCTTCCGGGAATATATTCACTGTCACCTTATTCATTGGAAGAAATAATTGCAAGAGATTATCTGGTCAATGAAAGACCCGATGTGATAATTAATATTATTGACGGAACCAATCTGGAGCGCTCATTGTATCTTACAACTCAGTTGGCAGAACTGGGCATACCCATGGTCATAGCCGTCAATATGATGGATTCTGTGGATAAGGCGGGAGATAAGCTGGATACGAAAAAATTGTCGGAACAGTTAGGTTATCCTGTTGTAGGGATATCCGCACTGAAAAAGCGTAATATTCAGCAACTGATAAAGGAAACCTTAAAAGCCGGGGAAGATAAAGGGTCCGTACCCGTTATGAAGTTCAACAGTGTAGCGGAAGAGGCTATTACAGGTATTAAAGAGATTGTAGGTAGTAAAGCCGACGGCATAAATGACAGATGGCTGGCAGTAAAATTCTTTGAAAGAGATGAAAAAGTATCCGATACGTATAAATTGAACAAAAGTGAAGCGGAAGCAGTAGAAAAGTATATCAAAAAGTGTGAAGAGAAACTGGATGACACCTCGGAAAGTATAATTGCAAATGAAAGATATAAATATGCGGCAAAAGTTGCATCTTCCAGTTTTGTAAAGAAGGATAAAGGGGCACTTACGGTAACCGATAAGATAGATAAAGTGGTTACCAACAGATTTCTTGCCCTCCCCATATTTGTAGTTGTTATGTTTATCGTGTACTTCGTATCGGTTACAACCGTAGGCGCAATTGTTACCGACTGGACCAACGAAGTGTTATTCGCTGAACTGATAGCTCCGGGAGTGGAAGATTGGCTTGTAAGTATAAATACCGCAGACTGGCTGACAGGCCTTATAGTAGACGGTATTATAGGGGGTGTAGGTGCGGTATTGGGATTTGTTCCCCAGATGTTTGTACTGTTCTTATTCCTTGCTTTTTTGGAAGCTTGCGGATATATGGCAAGAATTGCCTTTATACTGGACAGATTATTCAGAAAATTCGGCTTGTCCGGTAAGTCTTTCATACCCATGCTTATAGGTACGGGCTGTTCGGTACCGGGTATAATGGCAAGCAGAACCATTGAGAATGAAAGAGACAGAAAGATGACGATTATAACAAGCATTTTCATGCCGTGCGGTGCCAAACTCCCCATAATCGCCCTTATAGCCGGTGCTTTGTTCAACGAGGCATGGTGGGTAGCTCCCAGTGCATATTTTATGGGAATAGCAGCGGTAATAATCTCCGGTATAATACTTAAAAAGACCAAGCCGTTTGCAGGAGATCCTTCACCTTTCGTAATGGAACTTCCGGCATATCGTTGGCCTACAGTGGGAAATGTTCTGAAATCCATGTGGGAAAGAGGCTGGTCCTTTATTAAAAAGGCCGGTACCGTAGTACTGTTATCCAGCATATTCATATGGTTTACCTCTTCATTCGGTATTATTGAAGGTAAATTTACAATGGTGGAAGACCTTTCCGACGGTTTTCTTTCCAAGATAGGTACAGCCTTGGCATGGATATTTAAGCCTTTAGGATTCGGTGAATGGAGATTAACCGTAGCTACCATTATGGGATTGGTAGCAAAAGAAAATGTAGTATCCACAATCGGAATACTTTACGGATTTGCCGAAGTTTCCGAAAGCGGAGAAGAAATATGGGAGCTTTTAGCAGCTTCATATACACAAATAGCCGCCTACTCATACTTGGCATTCAACCTTCTGTGTGCTCCCTGTTTTGCGGCAATCGGTGCTACAAAAAGAGAGATGAACAGCGGCAAATGGACATGGTTTGCAGTAGGATATCAAACCGTATTTGCTTATGCGGTAGCCTTGATTATTTATCAGATAGGAACATTGATATCCACAGGCGCATTCGGTTTATGGACCGTAATAGCATTTATTGTATTAGGTTTAATGCTGTACTTACTGTTCAGGCCTCAACCTAAAAGAAGTTTAACGGGTGAAAGGATAACGGCATGAAAGAGTTTATATTAGAAAACCTTGCAACCGTTATTATCTCCCTTGTACTGTTATCGGTTGTAACCTTAATTGTTGTAAGTATGATAAGAAACAAAAAGAAAAACAAGAGCATATGTGCAGGTTGCCCCATGGCGGGTAACTGCTCAAAAGGTAAAGGATAATATTCTCCGATATAGTAAACATGTACAATCCTAAGACAATCTCCTTGCGGAGGTTGTTTTAGTAAGAAAATTTTTTTACTTTTAGATGATAATATGATAGTTTTAAGAAGTGAATATGCATGTTTAGGAGAAAGACATTAAAAATTATTGCAATGTAGGGAACATTATAGTAATATTTAATCATAAAATGTTCCCTATGGAGGCGTTATGAACAATAACTATTCAAGTATACAAAATTTACTTCATCAAAAAGCGGATTGCCAGGCAAGACTGAATCTTTTACCTTATGACGGAAATCCCGAGATAAAAGAACGTGACGGAAGGAAGTATTTGTATGTACGCAAACGAGTGGGTTCAAGACTTTCCTCAACCTATGCGGGTATTTATTCCGATGAGCTGTATCAGCTTCTTGTTCGCAATGCCCGTGAAGCAAGGGAGATACGAAGAAATATCCGAAGACTGGACAAAGAGCTGGCGCTGCTCGGATATTCCGACAGAGGGCTTACACCTAAAGTTCAGCTTAATTTGGATTTTGCCAGAATAAACATTAAATCCAGTATCTTTGATCAGGCAATACTTGAAGGGGTTGCAACAAGTTTTTCTCAGGTTGAGGATATAATTGAAGATAATACTGTCAGCGGTATGACTGCAAGCGATGTGCAAAAGATATTGAATCTGAAACATGCCTGGGAGTTTATTCTTGATAAGGATGTAATAGCTTATCCCTCGGATTATTCTATTCTTTGCCATATAGCCAAACTTGTTAATGAGGGATTCTTTCAGGATGGCGGACGTATTCGCGGTGTTCCTGTAACAATAGGGGGCTCAAACTATATTCCTCCCATGCCGATCGAATCGGTTGTTAAGGAAAATATACAGGCTATATTGCAAGCGGATATACCGTCCGATGAAAAGGCAATAAAACTTTGTCTTTATTGCATGAAAGCACAGATATTCAATGACGGTAATAAAAGAGCGGCTATTATCTTTGCAAACCATTATCTCATATCCCAAGGCGGCGGAATTATTATAGTGCCGGAAAAGAATGTTCCCCAATTTAAGACATTACTTATTGCCTACTATGAAGACAGAGATAAAGGTGAGATTACCGAATTCATGAAAAAGCAGTGTATTAAAACCTTCTAATCTTAAGCGGGCATTCTTAATTTAAAAGGTATACAAAAACAACTTATATTCATGTCAGTGCAGAGTATGCATTTTTTATCACTTAAAGAATACCGAAATGCAACGAATAGCATATATTTGCTCTAAAAGTGCAACGCAAATGCAACGAATAATTATTTGTTGCATATTTGTTGCATTATTTATATAATACTTCATAGAAAGTGTCGCATGAAAGAAGGTAAGATAATGGAAGGTTCCAATTTGTTTTATGATCAATTACTGTCCGGTGATGAGCAGCTTAGTTTTACATATCTTGAAAAGAAATTAAGGGAAATTATTAAAATTCCCGCCCTGGATAATGATATACTGCGTTCTTTAGGTTTTTATACAAAAGATATGAAGTATAACAATGCAGCTTCAATATTTGCAGATAAGAATAATATGTTCGGTGTGGATATCGTCCGTTTCGGCAATTCAATTAATGAGATTCTTGACAGAGAAACAATTTATAAAAACTGCATTCTGGAACAGTATGACAGAGCATTGGTATTGTACAGAAAATATTATCAATATGAAGTGATTGAGGGAGCATTACGTGAAAGACGTGAACGACTTCCCGAATCCGCATTCAGGGAAGCACTTGCAAATGCTTTGGTACACAGAGATTTTGATGTAAATGCACATATAAGGATAGCAATGTTTAAGAATAAAATAGAGATTTCTTCCCCCGGAGGTCTTCCTTCTTCAATTAAAAAGGAAGATTATCTGAACGGCACTATCTCTGTTTTAAAGAATCCTATAATTGGTAATATCTTTTTCAGATTGGATTTAATTGAAACTCTGGGAACGGGAATAAGGCGCATAAACCAGGCATACAGAGATTATGATATAAAGCCGGATTATATGATATTTGATACCAGTATTACGGTTGAACTTCCGACAACTACCGTAGAGTACGAGATTACCGGCGAAGAATCGGATATTGTTGATGCTCTGAGAGGCGGTAGGATTTTAACATGTAGCGAAATCACGGATAAGACGGGGTATAATAAAAGCAAGGTTCTGAGGTTAATGAAAAATTTAACCGATAAGAAATATGTCTCCGTTATCGGTGGCGGAAGAAGTACAAAGTATAAACTGAGATAAGTATTTAAAAGGATGATAATAAAAAGACAGCCTCTTTTGAAAGGCTGTCTTTTCGAGAAGTATGAGATTGCTTTTTAAGCAGACAATCATTTACCCAATCCGAACAGATTTAAGAAGCGCTGCCAGAAGGTAATTTTAGCCTGTCCGTTAGTAGGTGTTTTGGCTTCTTTTTCCAATTCTATTGCTTTGGTCTTTATTATAAACTGAACCGATTCTACCGATTTATTCTTGTCGGAGACATAAGATTTCACTATATCCGCATCTCCGAATATCTCGTCTATCATATTGTCTATTTCTTTTCTTATCTTGGAATCCAGTCCCATGGTTTCGTAATGCAAGGTTCTTACACCGTCTCTGTACTTAAGGAGACCTTCCTTCAACTCGACCGAAGCACTCTGGAGGGTGGCTGCCGATTCGGTGAGAGTATCCGCATATTGTTTTATTGTAGCCGCCGATGTGTTTATTTTGCATATTCCGTTTTTAAGTTCCGTTGCGGCCTGACTTACTTGAGTAACCGATCCGGTGTACATATCCATTCCGGCTTTCAGTTGTATAACACCGTCCAGTTCGGCTTTTAAAGGTGCCAGTTCCGGTACATTCTCCAGTATTGCGGCATAGTTCTGCTCGTTAAGTTCGGGAAGAGGTAAACCCATCTGCTGTATCGTGCCGTTTGCCGTCTGGAATGTTTTAAGTACGATACCGTGTATAGCCTGTGCTAAAGGTGCTCCCTGTCGGCTTAATGCATCCAGCCCGCCTGCCAGTTGCGATGCTCCCTGATATACCTGACTGATACCCTGTGATAACTGTGCTATACCGTCTCTGAAGCTTGCCTGTGCCTCCGTGTACTGTGTTAAACCCGATACATATTCTTCGAAACCGTCGGTAAGTTCCTCAGCTCCGTCATCTAATTTCTTTATGGCATCGGTAAGCTCGTTGAATCTTTCGGTTATGGAATGGGTATCCACCGGCATATCCATAATCATTCTTACACCGCCGAAGGTAACGGAATCCAATTCAAAGTTCTTTGCGTCGGCTTTAATATTAATGTCGGCATTTTTGCCGGGCAGTACCGTATAGGTTATCTGTTTGTACATACCGGCTGTGGCAATAACGCCGTTCTGTGTCTGTATATCGCTGAATATTCTTTCGTCCAACTTTACAGTTATTGATAACGTGTAATTGCTGTAAAAGAACTTATCGCTTTTTGTATCGGGCTTCACCGATATCCTTATTTCCGCTTTTCCGCTCTTTCCGACTATTTCGTCTGCTTTAAGCTCTTTACCGTCCATCAGATACTTAACCTCTATTATCCAGGGTAAGTTTTTGGTATCCAATGTACCCTGATAATGCAGTTTTTGTGCTTTGGAATCTATTGTTATCAAGTCGTCTTGCACGGTTACTTTATCGTTTGTGGTTAAGTTCTTAACCGAATCGTATGTACCGTAATCGGTAATGCTTCCCTGATTAAAGGAATTAATAACATAAACTTGTTGAATTTGTCCGTATTCGTCCAGTATGCCGTAAATTACTTCTTCTTTTTTTGAAGATTCCGGTGCTGCCGATACCGGTAATATCGAAGCCGCTAAAAGGGCTATTATAAGAAGGATACTAATCAGTTTTTTCATTTAATGTCACCTCCTGTTTTTTTACTTAAATGAAATCCGTTTTTATAGGTTGTTTTTCTTATTACTTTATCAAACAGTATCAACAGAGCGGGAAGTACCGTGGATACCATTACAAAGGACAATATAGTTCCTCTTGCAAGCAAGCCTCCGAGCTCCCTTACAATAGGATTGGATGATGTCAGTGTCAGTGCAAATCCGGCAGAGGCCAGTATACCCGCCGATATCATTACCGCAACTATATTGTTTGCCAGTGTCTTGGCCATAGCCTCTTTTGCGGGTAGCAAGGTACGATTGTGCATATACCTGTCGGTGATAAGTATCGCATAGTCAATGGTAGCTCCCAGCTGCACGGTATTAATTACAAGGTAACCTATATAGTTTAAAGAGCTGCCTTGGAAATATGTGAATGCCAGGTTTATCCATATTGCCGCCTCAATGGTAAAGACCAATATAAAGGGCAGGGATAACGATTTGAAAGATATAAGTATGACAAGGAATATGCCCAATACCGCAATGAGTGTGACAAGGGTATTGTCAGCCGTTATTGAATCCTTTATGTCATACACCGATGCACTTTCTCCCACTAAGTAGACCTCGTCGTAATACTGCTCTGCGGTAGCGCGAATCTTCTCTATGGCTGCAAAAGTTTCTTTACTTTCTATTTCATAGTCGGTATACAGTATTATTCTGGAATAGTTTTCCGAATTGAACATACTGTCCTGTCCTTCCACAAAACCTTCCGGAATAGCCGGGCCTATATAGCTTGCGTAGGAAATTACAGCAGAAATTCCCTCGATATCCTCCAGTTCATTACTCAGCATATTCAACGAACCGTTACCGCCTTTAGGAACTATTATCGCCATCTGATTAATCTTTCCGAATTGCTCCTCTATAGCCAATTTGTCCTCTTCCGCTCTGGATGCCTTTATACCGGCGCCGGAGCCGTATTCAAATGGAATCTTATCCTTTGCAAGAAAACAGGGGATAATAACCAAAATGGATATTATTAAAAGAGGTATTCTCAGCTTCATCAGCCACTGTCCCACCCTCTTTAAATCCATACGGACGGTTTTGTGTTGTGTCTTATCCATTATGCGCACGAAAGAAAGAGCCAGTGCGGGCAGGAATATCATTACACTTATAAAGCTCAACGCAACCCCCTTAACTAAGTTGATACCCAAATCCGCACCTATCTGGAATCTCATGAATAACAAAGCCAAAAAACCGATAACCGTGGTGGCTGCACTGGCAGCTACCGAAGTAAAGGATTTCTTTATTGCGCGTTTCATAGCTTCTTCCGGTTCATACTGTTCCCGGTATTCTTTAAAGCTGTGCATTAAAAATATTGCATAGTCCAGTGAGACCGCCATCTGCAAAATGGGACTGACGGTGTAAGTAATAAAGGAAATGTCGTCAAATAACAGATTGGTGCCCATGTTAATCAATATTGCGACACCCAATGCCGCAAGATAGAGCAGAGGCTCTATATATGACGATGTGGTCAGAAGTAAAACAATGATAATGAGAGGAACCAGTATGAGCAGCGACCTCAATGTTTCGGTAGCCGAAAGCTTTTGTACAACCGCTTTACTAACCGAAGAGCCCGATGCCGCATTTTCTTCTCCTATCAACTCATATATACCGTCTACCGCTTCCACCTCGAAACCGGGAGCTATGGAAACGGAAAACAGGGCATTGCCGTTTTTGTAGTATGCTTCCGTTACCGAACTGTCCAGAAACTCCAAAGGTGTGGAATGTAAGATATCCTGTCCTATCACATCATCCAGCCATGTAACCGCAGTGACACCGGATATATTTTCCAAATCCTCTTTATACTCCAACGCCTGATGAACCGATACATTCCTTACCATAATACTTGCAGTAGGGAAGTCCTCATCAAATTCTTTTTCCATTAAACTCATACCTTCGGTGGAATTACTGTCCTTGGGAAGATAGTCTTCCAGATTATAGTTTACCGGGACACCCATCGCCATTACCCCGCATAACACCGCAAGAGTAATGAATATGATTATTATGAGTTTTCTTCGTTTAACAATACCGCTTGTAAATTTTTCCATAACACTCCTTCCAATAAACAACATTGTGTTGACAAATCACCACTGTTATAGGATAATATCATTGGGTTGATAAGTCAACAGACAGATGTTTAATAAATGTTTGTTGACAAACAGAAAAGAGGGAAATGTGGTTTATCAGACAAAAACGGGGGAGATGATTATGAAGAAGCAAAAGAAAGAAGACAGAAGGGTGAAGTACACCAAAATGGTGTTAAAGGAAAGTCTTATTGACCTTTTATCACAGAAGGATATATCGGCAATCACCATTAAAGAGATATGCGAAGAGGCGGACGTAAACAGAACGACATTTTATGCTCATTACGCCGATCAGTATGATTTGTTGCGACAGATTGAAGATGAGTTACTGCAAAATCTGAAGGCATATATAACGGTATTCAAACAGAAAAAAGCCGATGCCATATTTGTGGATATTCTGGAAGAAATGTTTGAATACATAAAGGCCAATGCGAAACTGTGTAAACTGCTGTTATCCAAAGAGGGCAATCTGGACTTCCAGAAACGTATTATGATGCTGGTATACGATACCAATCTTGTGGCAAAACCCAATGAGACTCTGAAAAAGGGAGAAGAGGAATATGTATACTCCTTTGTCATAACGGGGTGTGTGGGAGTTATACATAAGTGGCTGGAAGAGGGAATGAAACACTCATCCCGTATAATGGCGGGAATGATTATCAATTCGGTAAAGAATCTGCCTGTGACATTTGAGTAAATGAGTCACAAAACTTTTCAGCTGAAGGCGGCTATTTTTTCCTTATGTATATAAGCTTGATATTATTCAGGTTTACGGACTTTATGTCGAATTTTTTCAGCGACGACACAAACGGCGTGAGTTTGCTGAATCCGTAGTTTCGTACATCAAAATCGGGAAACATTTTGGACAGTATATTGCCCACATCGCTTAACGGGCTCCAACCGTCATCATCGGATATATCATCGGCTATTGTTTCAATAGCTTTTATTACCTTCTCCAGAGGAGTAATGGAATCCTCCATGTCTTTTTGCTTGTTATTGTTCTCTTCCTGACCCAGTATCTCCAAGTATTTGAATTGGTTGCAGGATGCTATGAAGGGGGCGGGGGTTTTCTTTTCTCCCATACCTACAACATATTTACCCGCTTCACGAAGCCTGGTTGCCAGTCTTGTAAAGTCCGAATCGGAAGAAACTATACAGAATCCTTCAACATTATCGTCATACAGTATATCCATGGCATCTATAATCATTGCCGAATCGGTGGCATTTTTACCTGTCGTATATCCGTACTGCTGTATAGGTGTAATGGAATAGTCTAAGAGTATTTTTTTCCAGGAACTCAGTTCCGGTCTGGTCCAGTCTCCGTATATCCTTTTATAGGTTATCGTTCCCGATCTTGCCAGTTCATCGAATATATATTTTATATATTTTTCCGATACATTCTCGGCATCTATAAGTACTGCAAATCGCTTATCTTCATTCATATTTTTTTACCTCATTATATATAATATCATAACATCCGTTTTTTCCGTTATTTGTGTCTTGATTGGGTTATTTCCTCTTTGTATATCTTATCTCTGTGTCCTATATCGATAAGTACCAGTATAAGTATATTATCCCGTATATCCGCTAAAATACGATACTTACCTACTCGGTACCTCCAATAACCGGTTTTTTCCGATGTAAGTCCTTTGCCGTGTATGCGGGGATTTTCACAATTAACCAGGTTTTTATCAATCCAGGATTGGATAATCTTTTGTGTCTGTCTGTCAAGCTTTTTGAAAGCTTTATCGAATTTCTCAGTAGTGATTATACTGTAAGTCATAATTGCAACTCTTCCCAAAGCTTATTAACAGGTCGAGTTTTCAATTTACCTTCCGATTTCTCTTTTTCGTATTCGGCAAATACCTGCATATCAAATTGGTCTTCAATATGCTCCATCATGACATTTCTGACAACTTCCGATAAACTCTTGCCATTTATTTTTGCATAAGCTTTCAGAATGTCAAGTTCCTCATCGGTTATCCGCAAACTGATGGTTGCCATAATGCACCTCCTCGTGTCCGGGTTTATTGTAATACGATTGTATTACATGTATGTCCCTTTGTCAACAACTACCGATAGCATCTTTCATCAGCAGTACCATTATTGCCTTTTGTGCATGAATACGGTTTTCCGCCTGCTCGAATATTTCCTTTGCATGTTGTTCAAATACCTCTTCGGTTATTTCCTGCTCCCTGTGAGCGGGAAGGCAGTGTAATACTATGGCATCGGGTTTGGCAGAAGCTGTTACTTTACGGTTTATCTGATATCCTTTGAATGCTTCCGTTCTTATCTGTACTTCCTTTTCATGACCCATGGATGCCCAGACATCGGTATACAATACATCGGCATCTTTTGCGGCTTCAAAAACATCGGTTGTACATAAAAAGTCGGGATTCGGTGCTGCCCATTGCATTACTGTATTGTGCGGCTCATAACCTTCAGGGCAGGCTACACTAATTCTCATTCCCGTCTTCAAAGCGCCCGCTATCAAAGAGTTGGCCATATTGTTGCCGTCTCCTATATAGCACATTTTAAGTCCGGCAAGTGTTCCTTTATACTCCCTTATTTCATAAGGTCAGCCAACACCTGGCAGGGATGTTCAAAATCCGTAAGTCCGTTAATTACCGGTATGGTTGCATATTTTGCAAGCTTTTCCACTTCTTCCTGTGCGAAAGTTCTAATCATTATACAGTCAAGGTATCTCGACAGTACTCTTGCGGTATCCTGTATAGGTTCGCCTCTTCCTATCTGAAGGTCATTGCTGCTTAAAAACAGAGCATGTCCTCCCAATTCATACATGCCTGCTTCAAAAGATACCCTTGTTCTCGTGGAGGATTTTTCAAATATCATACCGAGTTTTTTGCCTTCCAAGTATTTTTTGTTAAGGTTATTCTTTCTTTCATATTTAAGCTGGTCGGCCAGATTCAATATCTTTGTTATTTCCTCTTTGCCAAGATCCATAAGTTTCAACAGATGTTTCATTATTCACATGCCTCCTTCAGCACTTTTACGGCTTTTGCCAGCGATTTTTTACATATATTCAACGGCGGCAGCATACGTATCTTATCCTTTGCCGTAAGGAATAATACGCCGTTTGCCATACATTTTTCCACTATTTCTTTGGCATCTTTTTCGGTTTTAACCGCAAGCATCAATCCCGTTCCGCTTATCGATTGCACCCCTTTTGCGCCTTGTAACAGTTCCCTTACTATTTTTTCCTTTTCAAGTACATCCTTTAAAAGTTTGTTGTTTATTCTGCTTACGACACTTATTGCTCCGGCACAGCAAACGGGGTTACCTCCGAAAGTGGAGCCGTGAGAGCCGTAGTCCAGAACATTGTGTGTTTTCTCGTTGAACAGGGTAGCACCTATGGGTAAACCTCCGCCCAATCCCTTTGCCGAAGTCACTATATCCGGTTGTATTTCGTAACGCATATATGAGTAAAATGCACCGGTTCTGCCTATACCTGTCTGAACTTCATCGATAATCAAAAGTACATCATTCTCTTTACACAGTTTTTCCGTATTAGCAACATAATCTTTATCCAGCGGTATAACACCGCCTTCTCCCTGTATAAGTTCCAGCATTACGGCACAGACATGTCCTGATTTGATATGCTTTTCCATCTCTTTTGTATCATTCACTTTTACGTGTAGGAATCCTTGAGTAAAAGGTCCGAAATGCTTATGGAAAACATCCTGTCCCGTTGCGGATAATGTAGTGACGGTTCTTCCGTGAAAACTGTTTTCCAATGTGATTATCGTATGTCTGTCCTGTCCGTATTTGTCGGAACTGTATTTTCTTGCCGTTTTGATGGCACACTCGTTTGCTTCGGCGCCGGAATTGGCAAAGAATACTTTACTCATACCGGACTTTTTGCACAGAAGCTTTGCCAGTTCCACCTGCGGGTAGGTGTAATAGAGATTGGATGTGTGCTGCAGTTTATCCAGCTGAGCGATTATTGCCTGTTTCCATTGCTCATCCGCAACACCGAAACTGTTTACCGCTATGCCGCTTCCCATATCTATGTATTGCTTACCGTTGGAATCATAAAGAAATTGCTTGTGTCCTCTTACAAGGTCCAAATCAAACCTTTTGTATGTATTGGCTATATATTGCTTGTCCAGTGCTTTAATATCCATTACCCGCCTCACGCAAACATTGTTCCTATACCTTCATCGGTAAGTGTTTCTATAAGTATGGAGTGGGGGATTCTTCCGTCTATTATGAATACCCTTTTTACGCCCCTTCTTACTGCTTCTATACAGCATTGTACTTTGGGAATCATGCCGCCCTCAATTGCACCTTCCCGTATCAGCCTGCTTGCATCGGATACCGAGATTTTGGATATTAATGATTTCTGATCGTTCTTATCCGACAAAAGACCCGGTGTGTCGGTCATGGAGATAAGGCATTCGGCATTTAAGGCCGATGCTATAGCCGAAGATGCCGTGTCTGCATTTATATTATAGGTATTCATGTCGTCATCGCAGCCTACCGTGGATATTACGGGAATATATCCCTTTTCCAGAAGGTCCTCAATAACCGATTTGTTTATGTCGGTTATCTCTCCTACAAAACCCAATTGCTCACTAATCTTCCTGGCCTTTATCAAGCTTCCGTCGTGTCCGCATATACCTATTGCTTTTCCGCCGTATGATTGCAGCATGGATACCAGATTCTTGTTTATCCTGCCGCACAGCACCATCTGTACGATATCGGCGGTTTCCCGGTCGGTCACTCTCAGTCCGTTTACAAACTCGGTTTTCTTGCCTATCTTGTTGAGCATTCCGGTTATTTCCGGACCTCCGCCGTGTACCAGTACCACTTTCATGCCTATGGAAGACATGAGTACAATATCTCTCATTACATCTTTTTTTAGATGCTCTTCGGTCATTGCGGCACCGCCGTATTTGACTACCACAATCTTGTTGTTGTATTTCTGTATATACGGCAGGGCTTCTACCAGTATATGTGCCCTTTGGGCATTGGAAAGTGTCATGTCAATTCTCCTTTTAAGTACGGTAATCTCCGTTTATCTTTACATAGTCATATGTAAGGTCACATCCGTATGCCGTCGCCTGAGCATCTCCCGAGTTCAGATTTATTAATACGGTTATTTCTTCATAGCTCAATATTGTTTTTGCAAGTTGTTCGGAAAACTGCACTCCGAATCCTTTTTCGCAGACTTTAACGGTAGTTTCCTTGTCATTTGAAAAAGAAACATCAATCTTACCTATATCCACATCCGCCCCGGAATAGCCTATTGCACAAAGTATCCGTCCCCAATTGGCATCGGCTCCGAACATGGCGGCTTTTACTAAAGAGGAAGATATTACCGATTTGGCAACGGTTTTACATATATCCTTTGTTTTGCCGTTTATTACCTTACATTCAATAAGTTTGGTTGCACCTTCTCCGTCCTTGACTATCATGCGGCTTAAATACGATGTTACGGCATTCAAGGCTTTTTTAAATATTTCATATTCTTTGTTTTTTTCTTTTATTTCACTGTTTTTTGCCTGACCGTTTGCAAGTACCGATACCATATCGTTTGTGGAAGTATCGCCGTCAATACTTATCATGTTGAATGTATCTTTTACATCTTCCGACAATGCTTTTTGCAGCAGTTCTTTTGATATATTCACATCGGTGGTTATAAATGCCAGCATTGTGGCCATATCGGGATGAATCATGCCGGATCCTTTGGCAATGCCTCCCATCTTGCAGGTTTTTCCGTTTATCTTAAAACTTACCGCCACTTCCTTAACCCTTGTATCGGTGGTCATTATGGCTTCGGTGCAGTGTATGCCGTTTTCTTTACTCAATCCGTCACACAGCTCTTTCATATGCGAAGCAATAGGGTCTAATGACAGTTTCTGCCCTATAACCCCGGTGGATGCCACTATTACATCGGCAGGATTAATGTTTAACTCCTTTGCCGCGAGATTACACATGCCCCGTGCTATCTCCATACCGTTTTCATTGCAGGTATTGGCATTGCCGCTGTTGCATATGATGGCTTTTGCATATCCGTCCGCCACATTCTGTTGTGTGACCGTTATTGGTGCTCCCTTTACAAGATTTTTTGTATAGACGCAAGCTGCGGTACATATAGTATCGGAAACAATAAGGGCGAGATCCCTTTTGGTCTTATTCTTCCTTATACCGCAGTGTATACCGTTTGCTCTGAACCCGACGGGTGCGGTTATTGAACCTTTTATATATTCCATTCTGTTATTTCTCCTTTATACCTTCAAACCGTAAGTTTCTTCTTTTCCGGTTATGACATTCAATATCTGTACCGCCGCACCCGATGCTCCTTTACCGAGATTGTCGTAAAGTGCGATTAGCGATATTCTTTCATCGTTTCCCGTAACAACTATTTTTATAGAATCCTTATCTTTGAAATCATCGGAAGGTATGTAACCGTTATAGCTTTCTCCTTTTATGTCCGAAATATCAAACAGCGGTCTGTTGCCGTATTTCTTTACAAAAATATCGCATATATCGTCAATCGTTACACCCTTTATTGATATATTGACCGTTACACACATCATACTGTATATGTCGCATACAACGGGATTGAAAAGGGGATAGTCGGATATGGAAGAATAGTGTTTCATTTCCTTCAGATGCTTATGTGACTGGGTAAGTGCATATATACGCGGTACCGACAGCGAACAGTCTCTGTTTTGGTCGGTATAATCGCTTATCATGGCTTTTCCTCCTCCCGAATAACCGGTGAGGGAAGTGCAGGAAAAAGGATAGTTCTTTTGTACTATATTGTTTTCTATCAGCGGTCTTACCAATGCTATGAATCCCGTGGCATGGCAGCCGGGAACACAGATACGCTTGCTTTGCTTAACTTTATCGTATATATCCTCTCCCATCTCCAAAAAACCGTATGTCCAGCCGGGAGCTGTCCTGTGCGCGGTGGAAGCGTCTATTACCACGGTATCGGGGTTGTTAATAAGGGAGACCGACTCTATAGCCGCCCGGTCGGGAAGACACAAAAAAGCTATGTCGGCACTGTTTAAGGCTTTTGCCCTTTTGTTTACATCTTTCCTTTGCTGTTCGGGAAGGGTAATGAACTGTATATCCGCCCTTGTTGCAAGCCTTTCATGTATTCTTAATCCCGTGGTGCCGTAAGAGCCGTCAATGAAAACCTTAACCATTCACAGCCTCCCTGATATGCTCTATCTGTAGGAGTACCGATTGTGCCGAAGGACCTCCGTAAGATATCCTTCTTTCCACACATGTATCCAACGATATCTCCTTATACACATCCTGCTCGAACAAAGACGAGTGGCTTTTGTAGATTTCCAAAGGCAGAGTTTCCAGTGTGTAATCGTTTTGTATGCAATAAGCCACTAACTGTCCCGTAATTTTGTATGCATCCCGAAAAGGCAGAGATTTCTTTACCAGATAATCGGCACAATCGGTTGCGTTTATGAACCCTTTATTTGCGGCTTTTTTCATATTATCTTTAAGGAAGACCGTCTCTTTCAACATAGCGGTAAAAACTTTCAGACAGGAGCTTACCGTATCGAAACTGTCGAATACCGCCTCTTTGTCTTCCTGCATATCCTTGTTGTATGCCAAAGGCAAGGATTTTTGCATAACCAACAGAGTATTCAGATCGGAAAAAGTCCTTGCACTCTTTCCCCGTATAAGCTCCGCTATGTCGGGGTTTTTCTTCTGAGGCATTACGGAAGAGCCGGTGGAAAAACCGTCGGATAGCTCCACAAACTTAAACTCCCACGAAGCCCACAGTATCAGTTCTTCGCAGAAACGCGAAAGATGCAACATTACCATGCTGTTGGCATAACAGGCATCTGTCGCGAAATCCCGGTCGGATACGCCGTCAATACTATTGAGTGAAGGCATTTCAAAGCCTAAAGCAGCAGCGGTCATATGCCTGTCGGTGTTATATGTGGTTCCGGCAAGGGCACCGCTACCCAGCGGACAGGTATTCATCATGGAATCGAAAGACATATATCTTTTCAAATCACGGTAAAACATCATCGCATATGCCATAAGGTAATGACCCAATGTAACCGGTTGTGCTCTTTGCAAATGGGTATAGCCGGGCATTACGGTGTGGATATTATCCGATGCATGATCAGCCAATACACCCAGCAGTTCTTTGATGTATTCAATCACATCGGATATCCGCTCTTTTACATACATCTTGAAATCGGTGGCGACCTGATCGTTTCTGGAGCGCGCGGTATGCAGCATCTTACCTGTATCACCCAACCTTTTTGTAAGCTCGTATTCCACAAAGGTATGTATATCTTCAAAACCCCTATCTATATCCAAACTGCCGTCATCTGTTTCTTTTAATATTTCTTTAAGACATTTTGATATTTTCTTTGCATCGGAAAACGGTATTATACCGGTTTTACCCAGCATTTCCGCATGAGCTATTGAGGCGGTTATGTCCTGTTTGTATAGGATATGGTCAATATCTATGGAAGAGTTGAACTTATCCGCCAGTTTGTCCGTATCGCTGTTTAAACGTCCTTTCCAAAGTTTTTCCATTTTAACCTCCGGCAAGCGCTTTTACCTTTATGGGCAGTCCGAACAGATTTATGAAACCCTCCGCATCTTTCTGGTTGTAAACATTGTCTTCTTCGAATGTGGCAAAATCCATATTGTAAAGGGAATAGTCGGAAACCGTTCCCGCATTGATAATATTGCCCTTATACAGTTTGAGTTTTACCTGTCCCGTTACATTTTCCTGAGTCTTGTCTACAAATGCCGACAGAGCTTCTCTTAATGGGGTGTACCACTGGCCGAAATATACCAGCTCTGCGAATTTCTCCGCCACAAGCGCCTTATAGTGCGAGGTGTCGCGGTCTAAAGTGAGCGATTCCAGCACCTCATGTGCATGATACAGTATGGTTCCTCCCGGTGTCTCGTATACGCCTCTGGATTTCATTCCCACAAGACGGTTTTCCACCATATCTACCAATCCTATTCCGTGCTTTCCGCCAATTGTATTGAGTGTTTTTATTACATCCGGTCCGCTCATCCTGTTACCGTTTACCGCTACCGGAATTCCTTTTTCAAAATCTACCGTTATATATTCCGCTTTATCGGGAGCCTGTTCCGGAGAGACGCACATCTCCAGAAAACCCTCCTTGTTATACTGAGGCTCATTGGAGGGATCTTCCAGATCCAGTCCTTCATGCGAAAGATGCCAGAGATTCTTATCTTTGGAGTAGCTGGTTTCTCTGGATACCTTAAGCGGGACATTATGCGCTATGGCATAATCTATTTCCTGGTTCCTCGACTTTATGTCCCAGATTCTCCACGGTGCTATTATCTTCATCTTAGGTGCGAAGGCTTTGATGGTCAGTTCGAAGCGTACCTGGTCGTTGCCTTTTCCGGTACAGCCGTGACATATGGCATCGGCATTTTCCTTTAATGCAATTTCCGCTATTCTTTTGGCGATAACCGGGCGCGCAAAAGATGTGCCCAATAAATATTTCTTCTCATATACCGCACCGGCTTTTAAGGTGGGGAATATGAAGTCATATACAAACTCTTCGGTAAGATCTTCTATATATAGTTTTGAAGCTCCGGTAGCAAGTGCTCTTGCTTCCAGTCCTTCGGTTTCGGCTCCTTGTCCGACATCTCCGCAGACCGCTATTACTTCGCAGCCTTCATAGTTCTCTTTCAGCCACGGTATTATTACCGATGTGTCCAATCCTCCCGAATATGCCAGTACTATTTTCTTTATTTTCTCATCAAATTTATTCATTGCACAGCCTCTTTCTGTTTAATTAGCATAATTATACAGCAAAATTGCATAAAGTCAATATATAAATGAATAAATATATTAAAATATGCATAAATATGAATATTTTCATATGCTGATATATAGACGCGACAGGTGTTGAATAACCATATCTACTTTTTCTTAAGCCAGCCTCTGAAAAGACCGCCCTGAAAGAGGGAGAGTAATGTAAAGAAGATATTTGCAATCAGGATGAATATAAAGGAGGGGAGCAATATACGGGTATAGTGTTTACCTGAAACGGAGCACTTATTGACAGCCGATCCCATCCGGATAAGAAAGAACAGTACTCCGGAATTAAAAAACAGGAGAAGTCCGGCGTTCTGTAAAAAAGCATAAAGAAGACCGGTGTTTAAGAAAAGTCCCGTTTGTATAATGCCGATTATGTACTGTATAAAGAAAATCGCCGTCTGAATCACAAAAACTATGCGGGTGATATTAAGCATGACACCGCCTCCTATCCCTACACCTCCGCACCAGTTAATACCGGCTCTATGACAGAAGTTTTCCATGACCTGCATCAGCGCTTCATTCTGTCGTCCTTCTATGAACCCGTTATTGGCAATACAATAAAGATTGGGATGCAGATTGTTCTTTAAGAAGAATAGTTCCGCCTCCTCCAAAAAAGCCGATACATGTGAAGGGGGACCGTCCGCGTATAAAGGAAGACAAAGCACTAACGAGTCCGCATCTTTCAGTTGCTCAAAAACAGGGGTATAATCCTTTTTGCTTCTTAAGTTTTTTGTGACCTTTTTACCCTTCAGAAAAAAACTCTGCAATGCCGCAAGGTATGCTGATGCACTGAAGCGCTTTTTGGGGCTGCAATTAACGAGTACGGTTTTCATACGGCACGCTCCGCTTCCGCAGCCGAGTGGAAAAACAGCACCTCGGATTTATTGTATCCGTCATTTACGGCATTTCTTTTTACCATGTAAATGAAAGTAGCCTTTTCCCGTTCCGTGATGTCGCCATATACAAGCACTTTCAGAAGAGCATGCTTTCCGTAGCGCAGTGTATGGTGCATCTCCCGTTGCCGATAAACGCAAAGGGGCGTGGAAGTCCCTATAGTGCGATCCATTACATTTTTAATCTTGGTACTGTAAGTCCCGTAAAGGTTTTTTGTTATAATAACCAGCTGGTCCGCACGCCCTAAAATGCGGCATGCCGTCTGAAGCTTATCTTTTATAAAGCATTCCGCCGGGTGTTTGACCCAGCAACCGAAACAACCTTTGCAGGGGGCATATTTTCCGTCCGCTTCCACTATCGCATCGCATTTTGTCAATAGCCGTTGGCTGTATTGCCAATCCAAGTCGTGCAGTATAACTTTCATAAGTACCGTGTCCCGTTTCTTTATACTGTCTAAATTTTACTATGACTTGATATGATTGTCTGCAAATTCTATGTAAAAGATGAAATGACAACACTGAAAACTCAATACATACATTTAAATACTAAAATCAACCGTTAGTTGAGTAAATACACAACCGCAGGTTGTGAAAAAACAATAAAAACAACCGCTGATAAGTTCAATACCTGTATCGGCGATACTAAAATTTAATCATGAAAGGTGCCGGTATTCAGCTTTGTAAGTGTTGAATACGGGCAAAGAAAAATATATATTATATAAGGAGAAGAAAAGATGAGAACATTAGGAAACAGAATTGCGGAATTAAGAAGAGGAAAAAACATCACTCAGGATGAGATGGCGGAAAAGCTCAATGTAACAGCTCAGGCGGTATCCAAATGGGAGAACGATATATCCTGTCCGGATATTATGCTGTTGCCCAAGATAGCACAAATGCTGTCGGTTACAGTGGACGAGTTGTTGTCCGATCAGCCGAAGAAAAGTGTGGAGCTTGTACCGGAAGAAAAGAGAAAGAGTATAGACGATCTGGTATTAAGAATTTATGTCAACTCCAAAGACGGTGATAAGGTAAAAGTCAACCTGCCCATGCCGCTGGTTAAAGCGGGATTGGAGATGGGACTCAAGATGCCGGAAGTATCGGGAAATGAAGCATTGAAAGATGTGGATTTTGCTCAACTGATAGCGCTTGCGGATAAAGGTGTGGTAGGTAAACTTGTGGAAGTGGAAAGTGTAGACGGAGATACCGTGGATATAGTGGTAGAATGACATGCGTATAAAGGTGAAATCGGATGACGGTAAAAAGATAAATCTTATTTTCCCCACATGGTTTGTTTTTTCCGACTTAGGTGCCAAAATAGCCGTTAAAGCCATCAGCAGGAATGCCGAGCCGCACGAGTTTAACCTATCAGGTAAGGATTTAAGCAGGCTGATGGCTGAAGTGAGGAAGATTAAAAAGAAATACGGACGGTTTGAACTGGTGGATGTACAAAGTGCTGAAGGAGACATTGTTAAGATAGTGCTGTGATAAAGAGTACAATGAGAAAAAAAAGATTAAGCTTTACTATATTGCTACTCATATGTTTACAGATGTTTGTATTGTGGAATAATGCTTTTGCCTGCCATGCATCGGATGATTTTGTTTATCGCAGGAATAAGAGCATGCTCTTTGAGCAAGCCGTGAATACAGATGATTATATTTTAAGAAAATGAATAGATAAGATACCTGATGCTGCATTTATGGTTTAGAAAAATCTACCCTGTGAACAGTAACGAAAATTATTTTTATGCATATTTTTTCACAAAACGCTTGACAACTCAGGGGGTTAAATGATATAAAGATATCGATACAAATATATCGATACAAATATATCAATATCTTTGTATTGAAACGGGATGTAAGATACTGTCTGCAAAATTCAAAGCACAGAATATGGCTTGCAAACCTGACTACTTACATGAAAGGAGTTGAAATATAAATGAAGCAACCTATATCACTGCAGCTCTACAACCGATTGACAAAATATCTCTACTATCTGGAAGGCTTAGGAGCTGATGCACCGGAGAACATATCCGCTACTACAATCGCAAAGGCACTTGAGCTTAACGATGTACTGGTTAGGAAGGATTTGGCAAGTGTCAGTAATGGAGGAAGACCTAAAACGGGATACGTTACAAAGGAGCTTATGGCCGATATTTCACATTTTCTCGGACACGACAACACTTCGGACGCCGTGCTGGCGGGTGTGGGCAATCTCGGCAAAGCACTTATGAGCTACGATAATTTCAAGAATTACGGTTTGGATATAGTGGCTGCCTTTGATATCTCCCCGGAACTTGTGGGCACTGAAATTAACGGCAAAAAAATATTTGCATGCGAGAAAATGAAAAACCTGTGTGAACGCCTTAATATTAAGATCGGCATTATTACAGTACCTGCGGAACATGCTCAATCGGTATGTGACATGATGATTGAATGCGGAATAAAGGCAATATGGAATTTTGCACCGGTAAATTTGAAGTTACCCGATGATGTAGTAGTTAAAAACGAGAATATGGCTGCGTCACTTGCAGTGCTGATAAAAAGGCTTGACCAAAAGGAGAAATAAGTATGGCAAAGCTGCCTCAGCTTGATTTTGAAGATATATACCGAAATACATACTACGGAGAAAGGACGGTTTTTAAGAATGGGAAATGACAGAAATACTTTTTCGATAAAATTTGATAAGGTTTGCGAGGTTCTGGATAAACACGAATGTTCGCCCAACAAACTTATAGCGATTCTGCAGGAGATTCAGGAAGAGTACAAATATCTCCCGGAAGACATAATGACATATATTGCAACGGCATTGGGAATATCGCCTGGCGTAGTATTCGGAGTTGCGACGTTCTATTCGCATTTTGCCCTTGAACCTAAGGGTAAATATGTGATAAAGGTATGCGACGGCACTGCCTGTCATGTCAGGAAATCCAAAGACATTCTGCAAACGCTGGAAAAGGAGCTTGGATTATCCGGTAAAAAGAAAACCTCCGATGATATGCTCTTTACTCTTGAAACCGTTGCGTGTCTCGGAGCATGCGGACTTGCGCCCGTAGTTGTAGTAAATGATGAAGTACACGGCTCTATGACAAAAGAGAAAACGATAGAACTGATAAGCCGTATCCGTGAACAAGAAAGACAGGAGATGAATAAATGAACGCTTCAATGTTGACAAAACAGATTATAGATCTTGAAAAGACCAGAGAAAATTATAACAAAGCATGCACAGCATATAAGATGCGGATAGTTATTTGCGCCGGAACCGGTTGTATGGCAAACGGTGCAATGTCGATTTACAACAAATTCAGAGAAGTTATTGCAGAGCGCGGTCTAAAAGCGGATGTTGTACTTGAAAAGGAAGAACATCATCACGTTGCGCATAACGATAAACATGCCGCAGCGGGCGAATCACAGACTGTCAATAACAATTTCCTGTTGGTGCAAAGCGGCTGTCAGGGTTTCTGTCAGATGGGACCGCTTGTAACCATTTATCCGCAGAACATTCTGTATACAAAAGTTAAAGTGTCGGACGTGGAAGAGATTGTCGACAGAACTCTTCAAAAAGGTGAGTCTGTGGACAGACTGCTCTATGAGTGTCACGATACAAAGCATCACGTAAAGGATATGAATAAGATACCTTTTTATGAGAGACAGAAACGAATTATGCTAAAGCTTTGCGGACATATCAATGTCAATGATGTGGATGAATATATCGCCAACGGCGGATATTTTATGGCACGCAAGGCAGTGCTTGAAATGACCGCGGAACAGATATGCAAGGAAATTCTGGATTCGGGGCTTCGGGGCAGAGGAGGCGGCGGGTTTCCGACAGGAAGAAAATGGGAACTGACGCGCATCAATGAAAGTGACACCAAATATATCATATGCAACGGCGATGAGGGAGATCCCGGAGCATTCATGGATCGATGTGTAATGGAAGGTAATCCTCACAGTGTTCTGGAAGGAATGATAATTGCCGCCATGGCGGTAAATGCCAGCATAGGTATGGTCTATGTAAGAACCGAATATCCTCTGGCTGTCCAAAGGCTGAAAAAAGCTATCAAATCCGCAAGGGAAAACGGAATACTGGGTGAAAATATTTTCGGTTCGGGTAAGAAATTTGACATTGAGGTAATTGAGGGCGCAGGAGCATTCGTTTGCGGTGAGGAAACCGCACTGATTGCGTCTATTGAAGGCCACCGAGGTATGCCGACCATGAAACCGCCGTTTCCCGCGGAAAAAGGATTGTTCGGAAAACCTACCGTTATAAATAACGTTGAAACACTTGCCACTATTCCCGTTATTCTTGAAATGGGAGCCGCCAAGTACCGGGAATTGGGAACGGAAACATCCAAGGGAACAAAAACCTTTGCACTTACCGGTCATGTCGCAAACACCGGGCTGATAGAGGTTCCGTTCGGGACAACTCTCAGAGAAATTGTAGGTGATATAGGCGGCGGAGTACTTGATGATGAGGGAAATAACTGCGGAGTGGATTTCAAAGCCGTGCAGATCGGCGGACCATCGGGCGGTTGTCTGACAAAAGAGCATCTTGACCTTCCTCTGGATTACGATAATCTCCGTAATGTAGGAGCCATGGTCGGTTCAGGCGGACTTGTCGTAATGAATCAAAATACTTGCATGATACAGATTGCAAGATTTTTCATGCAGTTTACACAGAATGAATCCTGCGGAAAGTGCGTTGTGTGTCGTGAAGGCACGCGGCAGATGCTTGCTTTATTGGATGAAATAATCGAAGGTAGGGCGGATGCACAGACGCTTGAACTTCTTGAAGAGCTGGCTGAAACCGTAAGAATAGGTTCACTGTGCGGGCTTGGCAAAACCGCTCCGAACCCCGTTCTTTCTACGCTTGAGTATTTCAGAGATGAATACAATGCCCATGTTTTTGACAAGAGATGCCCAACGGGTAATTGTGAAGCTCTCAAGACGTACAGAATAATAGCAGAGAAATGCAAAGCCTGCGGACTATGTGCGAAAAAGTGCCCTGTGGAGGCGATTGAAGGGGCAAAAGGTGTTCCGTATGTTATTGATGCGGAAAAATGTATAAAGTGCGGAGCGTGCATTAACGCCTGCAGATTTAATGCTGTTGTGAAAGGATGAATCAATGTATATGAAAACTCAAACTGCCGTAATAGATAACTTTACAATTCAGATCGAGGATGAGAAAAACCTTTTGGAGCTGATTCGCAAAGCGAATATAGAGCTTCCGACATTTTGCTACCATTCGGAAATCAGCGTATATGGCGCGTGCCGTATGTGTATGGTTGAAATAGAGGGGAGAGGAATTGTACCTGCCTGCTCGACCAAGCCTGAGGGCGGTATGGTAGTACATACCAATACTGCGCAGATACGCAAGATGCGCAAGATGATAATTGAACTTATGCTTGCAAGTCATGATCAAAGTTGCACCACATGTCCCAAGAGCGGTGACTGCAAACTACAGAACATTGCCAAACAGCTTGGCGTGGATAAAATCCGATTTAAGCAAATGAAGACGCACCAAGAACTTGACTTGTCTTCTGATGCAATCATACGGGATCCGGGTAAGTGTATTCTTTGCGGTGATTGCGTACGTGTCTGCAATGAGATACAGTCCGTAGGCGCTCTGGATTTCGCTTATCGCGGCGCGGAGGCCAAAGTGGTCACCCCGTTCAATAAAGGGATTGGAGAAGTGGAATGCGTCAATTGCGGTCAATGCGTAAAAGTTTGCCCTGTCGGCGCCCTGATGCCCAAGTATCATATAAACGATGTGTGGGAAGCCATACATGATAAAAGTAAAACCGTTGTTGCGCAGATAGCTCCTGCCGTAAGAGTCTCACTTGGTGAATATTTCGGATACAAACCCGGCACGACAACCACCGGTCAAATAATTGCAGCACTTCGCAGAATGGGCTTTGATAAAGTTTATGACACATCTTTCAGCGCAGATCTTACGGTGATAGAGGAAGGTAGGGAATTTCTTGACAGATACTCCAAAAACGAGAATCTGCCTTTGTTTACCTCCTGTTGCCCGGCATGGGTAAAATATGCCGAGCAATATTACCCTGATTTGCTGTCAAATCTTTCTACTTGCCGTTCTCCACAGCAAATGTTCGGAGCGGTGTGTAAGGAGCAACTTGTGAAAGATCTTAAAATTTCTCGCGAGGATCTGGTAGTTGTTTCAATAATGCCGTGTACTGCCAAAAAATTTGAAGCACGCAGGGATGAATTTAAAACAAACGGCAATCCGGATGTCGACTATGTAATAACAACTAAGGAACTGTCGATTATGATTAAGGAAAGCGGAATTGAATTTGGCAAACTTGAACTTAGTTCTTTCGATATGCCTTTCGGATTTACCACCGGAGCAGGCGTTATTTTCGGAGCTTCCGGAGGAGTAAGCGAGGCGGTATTGAGATTTGCCGCATATTCGCTTCAGAAAGGTTTTGTCGGCGAGTTCAGGCAATTCAGAACCGGTGACAGGACTAAGGTTTCGGAAATCGAGATTGGCGATAAGAAACTTCGTCTTGCTGTAGTAAGCGGACTTGCCAACGCAAAAAAAGTAATTGATAAAATAAGGAAAGGCGAAGAACATTATGATCTTGTGGAGGTTATGGCGTGCTGCGACGGTTGTATAAACGGAGGGGGACAGCCGGTATCAAACGCAAGTAATGCGGTTGCTGACCGCGCAAAAGGATTGTATGACAATGATAAAATGCTTCAATTCCATGTGTCGTCGGAGAATCCGTATATAAAGCAGCTCTATAACGAAACACTGGTTGATGATAAGGCACACAGATTGCTGCATACTACGTATGAAAACAGAAGACGTATACTTCAGGATGATATAATAATCAACGAAGTTCCTGAAAACAAGAAACTGGAGATAACCATTTGTTTCGGAACAAGTTGTTTTCTGAGAGGAGCACAAACCCTCTACACTCAGTTAATGGAATATCTTTCAGAGAGGGAGTTGCTTGGAAAAACTGAGTTTACCGCTTCATTCTGCGGAAAACAGTGTAAAAAAGGACCCGTAATATCTATCAACGGAAAGAATATTGAGCACTGCACTTTGGAAATGGCTGTGGCGGAGATAGAAGCGGTTCTTCGATTAAAGATGTAGCAAAATACAATGGAGATATTAAACCGATGAGACAAAATACGATATATACCGTAACTGCAGATTGTCAGGACTGTTACCGATGTGTAAGCTCATGCTCTGTCAAAGCGATTAAAGTCAGTGGCGGTCAAGCTCAAATTCAGGACGATTTATGTATCAAATGCGGGACTTGTGTAAGAGAATGCCCACAACATGCTAAGGTAATACGTTCAAGTATTAACGAAGCCAAAGAATTGATTGCTTCAGGCAGAAAAGTTTCAGTCAGCATTGCGCCTTCATTTGCCGCTCTTTTTAGCGGAAAACTTGCGGCACGACTGCCTTCCGCACTCAGGCAGCTCGGATTTAACATGGTTTTTGAAACAGCCGAAGGTGCAAGCTACATTACAGATAAATCTTTTGCAAAAAGCGAGAAAGGTACCATATGTACGGCGTGTCCCGTGGTAGTGAGTTATATCGAGAAGTACAAGCCTGAACTTATCAATCTCCTTATAAGAGTAACATCACCGATGATTGCTCACGGCAGGATGATTAAAGAAAAATATCCTGATAATGCGGTGGTTTTTATCGGACCGTGCGCAGCAAAAAAAGAGGAAGCTCTGCGTCCTGAAAACGCAGGCGTTATTGATGTTGTTCTTACTTTTACCGAGATCAGGAAATGGTTCGAAGATGAGGATATTCACCTTGAGAATTGTTCGGAAAGTGATTTTGAATGCATTGGTGAAATTGGAGACAGCAGGCTTTTTCCTCTTGAAGGCGGGATGTTCAAGACCGGCGGTATACACAGTGATGTTACGGCCGCTGATGTTCTGCATGTCAGCGGTGCCGAAGACGTGATGACGCTTCTGGACAGCCCCGAAACATTGCTTCGTTATAGCAAGATTGAGCCGCTTTTCTGCAAAGGCGGGTGTGTAAACGGTCCCGGTTTTGAGAGTGATAAAAATGTTTTTGAAAGAAGACTGGATATAATTGAGTACACGGAGAAAGCTAAAAGAAAAAAACAAACCGATAGCATTGGAGATATCGCTTATTTCACGGAATTTTCCGATGCTGAGGTCAATGAAGACACGGTTACTGAAGAGCAGATATACAAGGTGTTTGAACACACGGGTAAGGCCGATCCCAAATTTCAGCTTGACTGCGGAGCCTGCGGGTATAAGAGTTGTGTTGAGAATGCAAAGGCTGTGGTTCGCGGTATGGCGGAACCCGAGATGTGCATTCCCTATATGCGAAGGCTTGCTCAACAGAGGTCTGACAGGATAATTGAGACCTCTCCGAACGGGGTAGTGATACTCAACAAGGAACTTTGTATAATAAAAATGAACCCTGCCTTTCAGAAGATGTTTATGTGCAACAACGGGCTGCTCGGGAGAAGAATCTCTTATCTTATAAATGCCGACGGATTTGAGAAACTGCTGGCCGGAACGATTGAGCACCATGAATCCATACAAGTTAAATATGGGATAAAATATCATGAGATTTTATATGCATTACGTGATGAGGAACAGTTTGTAGGCATTTTCTCGAATATATCAAAAATAAAGTTCGATGATAGTCAGCTTGATCTTATCAAGGCTCAGACAGTTGCACATGCGCGGGAGTTTCTTGAGCATCAGGTCAAATTTGCACAGGAGATGGCTCATTATCTCGGTAAAAGTACAGCACAGAGTGAAGAGATAGCACAACGTCTTATTGATTTGTATAAAAGCGATGCAAATATTAGTGACAACAAATGAGTAAAAAAATGAGATTTTACGAGGATAAAATATCACAAAAAATTAAGACCGGCGAAATTGTATGCGGCGATCATACTAAATGTCACAGGTCAGTTAACGGTACTGTTTTTGCTCTGTGTGATGGTATCGGCTCGGGCATATATGCAAATATCTCCGCTATTTCCTGTTCCGACAGGATAGTTGAATTGTTTAAGCTCGGTGTCTCATTACGTTCGACAGTGGAGACGGTTGCAGCGTCCATGCAAAGAGCAAGAACGGAAGATCATCCTTTTTCAGCATTTTCTGCAGTGGCAATCTTGCCTGACGGACAGTTTTCCATATATACCTACGAGGCTCCGCAAGCTATTATTATCAAGAACGGAACGTCATCTGTTCTGAAACCGGAGTTTTTTACCACAGGGTATGAAGTCGTGGGAGAAACAGTAGGTGTATTGGACATAGGTGATTCGTTAGTTCTGTGCTCAGACGGTGTAACACAGGCAGGACTGGGGCATGGGTACGGATTTGGGATCGGTATTGAGAATATTTCAGATTATATAAACAAGTTGTTGCAATCTGGAACAGATATACATGACCTGCCGGAAAAGATAACCGATATGTGTGCAAGACTTATGAACGGCAGATATGAGGATGATACTACTCTGGCCGTATTGCATTGCCAAGAGGCAAACGAACTTACCGTGATGACCGGTCCTCCATCGAAAGTTTCGATGGATAAGGAATATGTAGAAAGATTCATTTCCATGCCCGGCAAAAAAGCAATCTGCGGATCAACCACTGCGGATATAGTCGCACGTGAGACAGGAAGAAAAGTAGAAACACTCAAAATGGGCACCGCCTTCGGAATTCCTCCTGAATATGCCATAGAAGGAATAGATTTTACCGGCGAAGGTGCTATTATACTTAATCAGGTATATAACATACTCGATGAACCCGTTGAAAATTTTACCGCTAACTCTGCGGCTGAACGTTTATGCATGATGATGCTTGAGGCAGATGTGATCCATATGATGATCGGCAATGCTATGAATGATGCTCACGAAGTTCTGCTGTTTAAACAGGTTGGAGTGAGAGTAAGACGAACTGCGATCAAGCTTATAGCGGAAAAGCTCCGGGAAAAGGGAAAACTGGTTATAGAAACCTATTATTGATTATCGTGACATAAATATATGGAAGTATATACTTTCGGAGTTATTCTATGTTAATAACTTTATCATAGCCCTTTTTGTTCTCATCAATTATGAGATGATTTATATTGAATAGTGTTAGACTGTCCCGGGGTGAGAATAGTTTTTTCGATTTGCTCCGTTCAAGGCTGTATGCATCCGTTTGGTATGCTGAAATGAATGTTGTAGGTAGGAGGTATTGTACATGACGATATCAAAAGCATGGGATTGGAACAAGGAATTGAATTCCGTTTGGCTGCAACCGAGTGAAGAAAGCTATTATGTGGCACAGCTTTGGAAAGATAGGAATATAAAGAGGGTTTTGGATTTTGGTTGCGGATTGGGCAGACATTCAATATTTTTTGCAAAACAGGGGTTTTCAGTCAGTGCTTTTGATTTATCCCTTGAGGCAACGGAGTACCTGAAAGCATGGGCGGAAAGAGAAAACCTGTCTATTGAGGTTATAAATGCCGATATGATGAAAATTCCGTACGAAGATAACTTCTTTGATGCGATTTTTGCATATCATGTTATATCTCATACCGATTCTTCGGGGATTAAAGAAATAATTAAAGAAATTTCAAGGATATTGAAAATCGGCGGTGAAATATACGTTACACTGTGTTCAAAAGAGTCGGCATCTTTTAAGGATACCGATAATCCCAAACGGGATGCCAATACCGTAATCAAGACAAAAGAAGGACCGGAGAAAGGCATACCGCACTTTTATGTGGAACTTGATGATATTTTTTCTTTGTTTGACAATTACGGTATAGATAGAATCCGGCATACTGATGACTGCTATTTCGACGGTAAAAAGCAGAACAGTAAACATTACTTTATAAGTGCATCTTTAAGAAAGAAATAACAGGTTGCTTTGTGTTTAAATAATTTTTCACATTCAAGCTGCAATACAAGATTACTGTAACTGCATCCGGAGGCTATAATGCAACTCCCTTATGTAATCGTCATATCAGTGTTTTTCAACTTGTACCCTATTACTAATAATCTATTGAACAAAAAAATTGTATAGATGCCATAAATTTCATAGAAAAGAATATGGCAGTATTTTTAAAAAGTCAGAGAAAACGCTGCAAAATATGTTTGAAATGTCATAAAAACTGTTAAGGAATATGTTTGAAATGTCAGAGCTACGTCGTATTTGTCCAAGTACTCTTTCAAATTACATTAAGATTTCTTACCGGCTTTTCTGTTAAAGATTATCGCTAATACTATGAGTATGACAATACCTGCGGCATAAGGGATAGCAAGTGCTAAGGCTGCACCCGGAGGTGCGCTGTATCCGGCATATTTTGCTCCCCATTCAAGAGAGCAATAGTTATATGCGACTACGGCACACATAACGTTTGACAGTAAAATTGCCAGAATTATAAATATTTTAGATAAAACTTTCATTTGCTACCTTCCTTATCGCTGTTCCTTATCTCGCCCCTCTTTATTTTCCCGCCTATGGTTTTGGGCAACTCTTCCGTAAACTCTATAATCCTGGGGTATTTATACGGTGCTGTTACTTTCTTTACATGGTTCTGAAGCTCTTTTATGAGCTCTGCCGACGGTGTATAACCTTTTTTCAGTACTACCGTGGCTTTAACTATCTGGCCTCTCAATTGATCGGGAACCGCGGTTACGGCACATTCCACAACGGCCTCATGTTCCAGGAGGGCGCTTTCCACTTCAAAGGGACCTATTCTGTATCCCGAACATTTTATAACATCATCATGTCTTCCTACAAACCAGTAATATCCCTGGTTGTCGCGCCATGCCACGTCTTTAAGGTTATACACTCCGTTCTGAATGTGCTGCTTTGTAAGCTCCGTATCTTTATAATACCCTAAGAACAATCCTACCGGATGCTCGCTTTCCATATTGCGTACGGTTATTTCTCCTTCTTCACCGTCTTCACAGGCAATACCGTCCGCATTTATAAGCTGTATGTCATAGAGGGGAGCGGGTTTTCCCATGGAGCCGGGCTTGGGTTCAATCCACTTAAAATTGGCTATCATTACGGAAGATTCCGACTGACCGAAGCCTTCGGTAAGAGGTTTTCCGGTAATCTCTTTCCACTTTCTGAATATTTCCGGATTGAGCGGTTCCCCTGCGATACAGAAACGTTTTATGGAAGAAAGATCATATTGCTTTACATCTTCCTGAAGCATAAACCGAAACATGGTAGGGGGAGCACAGAATGTGGTCAGTCTGTACTTTTCCATCATTTTAAGAAGATTGGCGGGTATGAACTTTTCCATGTCATATGCGAATATGACGGCACCGCATATCCATTGCCCGTAAATCTTGCCCCAACCGAACTTTGCCCAGCCGGAATCGGATACGCTCATATGCAGTTTTCCTTTTTCCACGCACTGCCAGTACTTTGCCGTAACTATATGTCCTAAAGGGTAGGAGTAATCGTGATGTACCATCTTGGGCATTCCCGTTGTACCGGAAGTGAAGTACAAAAGCATGGTGTCTGTAGTTTTTGTAGCCTCTTTTCCTGCAGGTCTTTTGAATACATCGGAGCATTTGAAAGCCTCTTCAGAAAAATCCTTCCATATCTCACTTACAGTACTTCCCTTGTTTCTATCAGTGTTGTTATCCCTGTTTACAAGTATAAGGTTCTTAACCGTAGGACAATCGGGAAAAGCGCCTTCGGTCTGTGCTATTACGAAATCATCGTTTAAGCAAATGATTGCTTGCACATCGGCGGCATTTGCCCTGTAAGTTATGTCTTTTTTGGTAAGCTGTAACGAAGCGGGTATGAGTACGGCACCTATCTTGTGTAATGCCACGGCTATTATCCAGTATTCCCATCTTCTTCTCAAGATGACAAGTACCGTAGATCCTTTTTTTATACCTAAACTTATGAAGTAATTGGCCGCCCGGTTGGACAGTTTCTTAATGTCGGCAAAAGTAAAATGCATCTCGTTTTGCAAGTCGTCACACCAGACCAATGCCGGCATGTCTTTATCCTGCTCTGCCCATGCATCCACTATATCAAATCCGAAATTGAAATTGTCCGGAACAATTACCTTGTAATTTTGCTTGAAGTCTTCATAGGAGGCAAATTCCGTTCTGGGAAGGTATTTTTCTAACATATTTACTCCTATTCCGCTATAACCGTAAGAAATACTACAGGCACATCCGATGCGCAGGCCTGACCGTGAGAGTGAGTTGCATTGAAATAAATGCAGTCTCCTTCGTCTAATATTATCTGTTGATCATCAAAAGAAAATGCCATTTTACCTTTGATAACGTAGTTGAATTCCTGACCGGTATGGCTTACAAGAGCGGCCGGTTCATCCGAAGGATCCAGTGTTACCAACAGCGGTTGCATTATCTTTTTCGAATAGCGAAAAGCCAGATCGGTATAGTTGTACCCGGGATATCTGTCCACTTCCTTGCCGTGTCCGGCTTTTACCATATGGTATGTATCCAGTTTTGCCGATGTTCCGGTAAGTATCTCGGAAAGATCCACTCTGAACTTATTGGCTATATGGAATATGACGGAAATGGGTATGTTCTGTCCGTTTTTCTCATATTCGCGATATGTTTCAATATCGATATTCAACTCTTTTGCCATATCTTCCTGTGAATATCCGCAGGCATCTCTTATACCAGCAATCCTTCTTGCAATCTCCATTGTCTCTTCCATTACAGTTCACTCCCGATCTTAAGCGCTTTTCTGTTCAGTTCCATCATGTCCGCTTTTCTTGGCGGGACACATTTCAATAAAGCTTCCTCCAATGCGTTTTCCGTGCAGAATTTTGTTTCTTTCAGCATTTTACCCAGCATTATCATATTGGCCAGTCCCGGTAATCCGTTATCAGCCGCCAGGCGTGTTGCAGGTACATAGAAGACATTTATATCTTCTCTGTGCACTTTTTTGTCTATTATTGAGCAATCCACTAAAACGGTGCCTCCGGGTACTACCTTATCAATAAATTTCTCCAAAGAGGGAAGATTCATGGCCACCAATATGTCGGGATTTATAACCAGCGGCGACCCTATCAGGTCGTCGGATATGCAGACCGAACAGTTTGCCGTTCCGCCTCTCATTTCCGGACCGTAGGAGGGAAGCCAGGTTATCTGCCTGTTATCCATAAGTCCCGCATACGCCGCCATCTTACCTAAGAACAATATGCCCTGACCTCCGAAACCTGCCAGAAGAATATTCAGTGTACTCATTTTGTTGTACCTCCGACATCCTTATATACTCCCAAAGGATAGTAGGGAATCATGTTATCTCTCAGCCATTGTAAAGATTCCTGTGCATCCAATCCCCAGTTGGTGGGGCAGGTGGATAACACTTCCACTATGGAAAAACCTCTTTTTTCTATCTGGTAGGTAAAAGCCTTTTTTATTGCTTTTTTAGCATTTTGAACATTCTTTACGTTATCTACCGAGACTCTTTGTGCCAGTGCCGTCCCTTCCAGTGTTGCCAGCATCTCACATACTCTTATGGGATGACCGGAATAAGAAGTATCTCTTCCGTACGGAGTGGTCTGTGTTACCTGATTGGGTAAACTGGTGGGAGCCATCTGACCTCCGGTCATACCGTATATGGCATTATTCACGAATACCACCGTGATGTTTTCACCCCTTACGGCTGCATGAACGGTTTCCGCCGTTCCTATTGCCGCCAGATCTCCGTCTCCCTGATATGTGAACACTATATTTTCCGGTATGGCTCTTTTTAAGCCGGTTGCAACCGCAGGAGCCCTGCCGTGCGGAGCCTGTACCATATCACAGGCAAAAAAGTTATAGTTCATGACCGAACAGCCTACGGGAGCCACTCCCACGGTATGACCTTCTATTCCCAGTTCGTCTATAGTTTCCGCTACCAGTCTGTGTATTATTCCGTGAGTACATCCCGGACAATATGTAAAGGGTACATCCAACAGTGCTTGGGGTTTTTGAAATACTACAGCCATTACTTGACACCTCCCGTTAATTTCCTTATCTCATTCAATACCTCGTCGGGAGCGGGTATTATACCGCCCGTCCGTCCGTAAAAGGCAACCGGTTTTCTTCCGTTGACACAAAGCCGGACATCATCCACCATCTGTCCCATGCTCATTTCCACGCATAAGAAGGCTTTTGCATGAGCGATATGTTTTTCTATATACTTAGCGGGATAGGGCCATAATGTTATCGGTCGGATAAGTCCCGCTTTTATTCCTTCTTTCCTTGCCGTATTTACCGCGGTTCTGCATATTCTGGACGAAGCTCCGTATGCAACCAGTATTATATCGGCATCATCGGTCAGGTATTCGTCCGCCATCTGTTCTTCTTTTTTAATAACCTCATATTTCTCATATCTTTTCTTCACCAGCTCTTCCAATGCCTGCGGCGTAAGATAAAGAGAGTTTATTACATTGTGAGGTCTGCTGTTTCGGTGACCGCATGCCGCCCACGGCTTTTCTATAGGGCAATCGGTCGCATTAGCAGTTTTAAGCTCCACCGGCTCCATCATCTGTCCTAACATACCGTCGGACAGTATCATAACCGGCATTCTGTATTTGTCGGCATTGTCAAATGCCAGAGCAACCAGATCGGTCATTTCCTGTACCGTTGAAGGTGCATATACCATAAGATGAAAATCCCCGTGTCCCGTGGCTCTGGTAGCCTGCCAGTAGTCGGCCTGTGAAGGCTGTATGCCTCCTAAGCCCGGTCCTCCTCTCTGTACATTGACTATCACTGCGGGTAAATCGCTTCCGGCGATATAGGAGATACCTTCCGATTTAAGGCTTATTCCCGGTGAAGAAGAGGATGTCATTGCTCTTTTTCCTGCGGCGGATGCTCCCAAGACCATGTTGATTGCTGCAATTTCCGATTCCGCCTGTAAATAAACACCGCCTATCTTGGGCATTTTCTTTGCCATATAGGCAGCCAATTCCGTCTGGGGTGTTATGGGATATCCGAAGAAGTGCCTGCATCCCGCCATAATGGCGGCTTCAGCCAGCGCTTCGTTACCTTTCATCAATACTTTTGCCATATTATCCTACCTTTCCACCGTTATTGCCACATCGGGGCACATTATTGCACAGGATGCGCAACCGGTACACTTTGACTGATCGACAACCTGTGCGGGACGGTAACCCTTGCTGTTAATCTTATCGGGTGACAGTACAAGTATTTTCCTCGGACAGGCTGCTACACATAAACCGCAACCTTTGCATTTAGTCTCATCTATTATCGCTTTTGCCATTTCGGCCTCCTTCAATTAACTTCCCACGGCGTTTTTACAAACACTTCCACCGGGTAAAGATGCTGTGTTATTATTCCCCCCGTTGCCGATATTTCCTGCTCCTTAATCATACTTACGGGATATGTGGTGCACAATATCGGTAAGTTAACCGCTTCCGATACTTTCTCTGCATATTCCATGGACTCAAGTATCGTCTTGGCATCGGTATAGTCTTTAAGATGCGTATTATTCACGATATATGTCGCCTTCAATCGGGAAGCGGACTCTATGGAATAAAGCATCTCGGCAGCATCATGCACATTTTCTATCATGGCTCTTTTGCCGTTTATTACATAAAGCATATCATATTCTTTGCCTGTAATGTTGCGGAAAAACTGCCCCATTACCGTTGCACCGGCATCGTCTCCTCCCATATCGAACAGGGAATATCCGGATCTGTCGAATGCCGAATACATTTCAGCCGGTATTGCGGGAGCATCCAGGTTGGTGTTGGCATAAACGGGGGCTATTACCTTTATGCCTTTTGAATCCAACATTTCACTATGGTCGGAAGAGCGGAAGTAGGGATTTACTATATCCATATCGGTCAGTGTTACGGGATATCCTTGCTTTCTTAAATCCACGGCAAGGTTGACGGCAAAATTGGTTTTTCCGCTTCCGTAATGTCCGCATATGATTATGATTTTCTTCAGTCTCTTCATATTACCCGCACTTAAAAATTATTTACTCCGTAGTATATCATTTATTTTTGTTAATTTGAATATATATGTGTAAATAAGTACCGGAAATTCATTTTTATTGCATTTGTATGCATATATATGTAAAATGAGGGGTAACAGAACGGAGGTTGTCATGGAACTGGAAATATCGGAAATAGCCCAAAGAATCAGAACACTCAGGGAAATATTTGATTTTACTGTAGAGGAGATGGCGTCCGCTACCAATGTATCGGTTGAGGATTACATTAAGCTGGAAAGCGGCAAATCTTCCGACTATTCATTTACTTTCCTGTACAGATGTGCGGAAAAGTTCAATGTGGATATAGTGGAAATATTGACAGGGGAAAACCCGCATCTCGGACAGTATGCAATTATACGGAAGGGTAAAGGATTACCCATTAAAAGAAGAGAGTACTTCTTATACAGCCACCTTGCTCCCAATTTTAAAAACAAGACCGCGGAGCCTTTCTTAGTAAGAGCGCCTTATAACGAGAAGGAGTATAACGAGCCTCTGAAGATGAATAAGCATGAAGGTCAGGAGTTCGACTATATCCTGGAAGGTGCATTGAAATTCCAACACGGTGACCGTGAGGAAATGTTGTATGCCGGAGATTCGGTCTACTACAATTCCGGAATAGAACACGGTATGACGGCGGCTTTGGGGAAGGAATGTGTTTTTCTTGCAATAGTGATGAAGGATGTAAGTAAGGAGCGGTAATGAGAAATATAAATTTGAGATATGTTGATGAAAGTTATGATGAGTTCGGTGTGCTTAAGAGTTTTAAGCTTAAGTACCCGGACAACTTCAACTTCGGATATGATGTGGTGGATGACATAGCAATAAATGATCCCCACAGGAAGGCCCTTGTGTGGTGCAATCCCGAAGGAGAAGAGAGAATATATACGTTTGCAGATATAAAGAGGCTGTCCGACAAGACCGCCAACTATTTACGGTCGCTGGGAATAGAGAAAGGCGATAAGGTAATAGTCATTCTGAAACGCCATTACCAGTTTTGGTATACATCGGTAGCTCTGCATAAGTTGGGAGCAATAATGATTCCCGTTACATTCATGATAACCGCCCATGATGCCGAGTACAGGATAAACGCCGCTTCGGTAAAGGCGGTCATATGCACGGGTGAGGGACATGCCGCACAGGCTATAGATGATGTTCTGAATATTTGCCCCTCTCTTTCCGTCCGTATCATGGCACACGGTCATAAAGAGGGATGGAGCGATTTCGACAAAGGTGTGCAACTGGCCGATGAATACTTTGAAAGAGTGGAAACGCATGTAAAAGAACCGCTGCTTATGTATTTTTCTTCGGGCACTTCCGGTTATCCCAAAATGGTACTGCATAACCATACATATTCATTGGCACATCTTCTGACCGCAAAGCACTGGCATAATGTCCATCCCGAAGGACTGCATCTTACCATAGCCGATACCGGATGGGGAAAAGCCGTCTGGGGCAAACTTTACGGACAGTGGCTGATGGAGGCTGCGGTTTTTGCATTTGATTACGACAAATTCAATGCGGCGGAAATATTGTCCCTTATACCCAAGTATAAGATAACTACACTTTGCTGTCCGCCTACAATGTTCAGGTTTTTCATAAAAGAAGGGTTGGAAAAATTCGACCTTTCCTCGCTTACTTATGCCACCACGGCGGGTGAGGCATTGAATCCCGATGTGTTTGAAACCTGGTACAAGGTAACCGGCCTTAAACTTATGGAAGGATTCGGACAGACCGAAACGATACTGGCCGTATGCAACCTTGTCAATATGCAACCCAAACCGGGATCCATAGGCAAACCTTCACCTCTGTACGAGATAGACCTTCTGGATACCGACGGCAATGTATGTCCCACAGGTGTTACGGGTGAGATATGTATAAAGATATCAAACCGTTATCCCGACGGGTTGATGGACTGTTACTACCGCAATAAGGAAATGACCGACTGTACTATCTATAACGGGTACTACCATACCGGCGATACCGCATGGAAGGATGAGGACGGCTATTTATGGTATGTGGGAAGGAACGACGATATTATAAAGTCGTCCGGTTACAGAATAGGTCCGTTCGAGATAGAGAGCGTACTTAACAGCCATCCCAAAGTACTGGAAAGTGCGGTTACCGGAGTGCCCGATGAGATAAGAGGGCAGATTGTAAAAGCAACGGTAGTGTTGGCAAAGGGCTACAGTCCTTCTCCGGAACTGGTAAAAGAGCTGCAGGACTTTGTCAAGCATGAAACCGCACCGTATAAATATCCCAGAGTTATTGAATTTGTCCGGGAACTTCCCAAAACGGTTAACGGGAAAATCCGAAGAGCGGCGATAAGAGAACGGGATAGACAAGCTTGAGGAATGGAAAAATATGATATTTTATGTGAAAAATATACTATTTAGTGTTATACTATTGTTTAGAAGATTTTTTTAATATATTATTATACGAGTTATTTAATAATGAATTCAAATTGAATTGAGGAGTTGGAAATGAGAAAAAACACAGCAGTTAAATTTTTGATATCGGTAATGGTTGTAGTTCTGGCACTTTCATTAGCCGGTTGCGGACCCAAAGCCAGAGTAAGAGAAGAGGTTGAACTTTTCGTTGAGAAAGCAAATGCACTGGATTATCAGGGTATGTTTGATCTTATGGCACCGGAAACCGTAAGAGAAATAAGAGGGAATAAATCCGTTGCGGATTTTCTTAAAGAGAAGACATCTGCGGAAATTGCGGATGCTATAGTGAAACAGCTTCTTCCTGCACCGGTAGGTGATGCCGAGCAGTTCTTAAAGACACTTACCATGGAGTATGAAGGTGCTGATATAAGAGAGGATTTTTCTTCATTGTATTGTGTTGTGACATATGAGATAGACGGACAGAAATTTGAAAAAGACGCCGTATTCAATATGCTCAGGAAGAATGTTTCGGAACCCTGGACAGTGAGAGACATAGCTCTTTAATTCGGACCGATTCCTTGTAGAGGAATATAACTGAATAGTCTTTACCGAAAAGGTACGGACGGGTTTTTTAAGAGAGACAATAACAGGAGGAAAGTATAATGCTTTCCTCTTTATATGGAAAGAATACTCATCATTTGATATACTGATATTCAGGGAGAACAGATATGAGAACATTTATAGCGATTAATTTCCATCATGATGTAAAGGACCGTTTGTTTAACATAGAGAGAAGTTTGAAGAGCATGGCGGAAAGAGGCAGGTTTACTTCCAAAGACAATCTGCATCTGACACTTATCTTTTTAGGCGAGATAGCAGAAGACAGGGTAAAGCTTGCGCAGCTGTGTGTAAAGAACATATCGGCGCCCAAGTTTGACATGGTTGTCAACAGGTTGGGGAAATTCAGAAGACCGGACGGAGATATATACTGGGCGGGGCTGGAGACCAATCCCGTTCTCAATTCCATATACAGTCAACTCTACAGCAACTTAAGTTCCTATGACTTTTACATCAAAGACAGTGAATATGTTCCTCATCTTACACTTGCCAGAGATTATGTGCTGAAAGATAAAGAAGCGATGGAAAGATATAAAGAGAATTTCGAAAAGATAAGTATTCATGTGGAAAGCATTCATCTCATGAAATCGGAGATTATAGACAGAAAGCTTACCTATACCGTTCTTTATACAAAGGAACTGGATTAAGCAGAATATAATGTAAACAACAAAACCGTTAAGGATTTTTCCGGAAAGCACATAAAAAGAGCATCATACAAGATGCTCCTTTTAAGTTATGAATTAATATTTATCTGTCAATTCTTACGGTTTTCTTCTGCTCCAGCGATTTTTCTATGGCATTCATCACCAATACCGGCATCAGCAATTGGTCATCGGTAAGAGGCGATTTACCTGTTCTGGCCATATCCACAAAGTCTTTGAATTCCGCAATGAATATTCCCGACATATCCAGATATCGTACATCCACATCGGTTTCTCCGTATATGACCGAAACGTATTTTTTGGAATTGGCAAACTGCATGGTTATATCATACTTGTCATAATGAGCAATTGCCGTTATATGCCCGTTGTTTAAGAATGCGGATATCGCTTTTATATCCATTCCGTAAACCGCCAGTGTCATTTCCACAAGATGAGATGCGTAGAAATAAAGTCCGCCGTATTCGCTCTCGACCGAAGCGGGGAAGTTGAGCACTCCGGAATATATTCTTCCGAAAGTCTCTTGCTCCACCAGTTTCTTAAGTTCCAGTATTTGCGGTGAGTATTTGCATCCCGAACCGCCGCTGACGGGCACTTTCTTTTGTTTTGCCGTCTTTAATATTTCTCTGGCTTCCGCCGGATCTATTGTAAACGGCTTGTCTATAAATGCGGGCTTTCCTTTTTCTATAAACGGCAGTGAACAGGATTTATGGTATTTACCGTGCCTGTTGGTCACTATGACACAATCCACCAGGTCCATCATTTCCAAAGGATTATCCACTATTACCGCATCGGTAATACCGCATTTTTCTATTATATTCTCCGACGGTGCTTTTTCCAGCGCATAAAAAGCCGTTATCTTAAAATCCTTGTATTCTTCCTTGAAACATATCTCTTTTGCAAAAGCAAGTGCATGTGAGTTTTCCGTTCCCAGCATTCCTACTCTGAACATTTTGTGACCTCCTGTTAACCTTTCTTGAAATATTCCGTAACTTTAACTATGGAATCAATTATATCCTGTATATCCTGTTCGGTATAGAACTCATTGAGATTGAGACGTACCGCGGTATCCAGTATTTCTTCCGCAACCGGACACAATCCTTTGGGATAGGATATGTCTTTTCCGTAATACTTGGAATCAAACGGAGCATGGGTGCCCTGATATCCTTCCTTATTCTGAAACATATCATAAAGATATACCACGGAAGGTATATATCCTCTCTGGCATCCTATTCCCTCGGCCTTTAAAGCTTCGGCAAATGTCGTTGTATCTGTGCCTACTATTTTGGGATCTATTCTGAACATATAGAACCAGAAACTGGACTGGTTGCCTTTTTTCACTTCATGAGGATAAACGCCTTTTAAGTGTTTAATTCCCTCGGTTATCATTTCGCCGTAGCGTTTTCTTGTGGCACATATTTTTTCCAGTTTATCCAATTGTGCTATTCCCACTGCGGCGGTAAGCTCGTTCATCCTGTAGTTGGGAGCCAGATATTCTATTACTCTTAAGGCGGCGCCTTTGGAAAATCTGTTGTAGTTCTTATCGGCAAACATGAATGTTTTAACATAAAGGTCGGGATTGTTAACTAAAACCAATCCTCCGTCTCCCGCGGAGATGTGCTTGAAATCGTTCAGACTGAAGCAGCCCATATCACCTATGGTTCCCGCCAGACGTCCTTTGTATCTGCACATAAAGCTCTGAGCACAGTCTTCCACCACAAAAACATTGTGCTTTCTTGCAATTGCCATTATTTCATCCATTTCAGCCGGATTTCCCGCAAGATGCACCACTACAATGGCTTTGGTTTTTTCGGTAATGCATTTCTCTATGCTCTTGGGATCCATATTGTATGTATGCGGATCCAGGTCTGCAAACACGGGAATGGCATTCTGATACATAATTCCTATTATGCTTCCCATGTCGGTGATAGGGGAGGTTATGACCTCGTCTCCTTCCGTTACACCCAAAGCGCCTAAAGCTACATGGATAGCTGCGGTACCCGACGATGCGGCCACACAGTGTTCCACTCCGTACATCTTAGCGAACTTGGCGCACAATGTCTTGACTTTGTTTCCCGACCAGTAGAACAAAGTGTTCTGATCCAGTGCTTCTTTGAGCTGGGTAAGTTCTTCTTCCCCGAATCTTCTTCCCGTACCGTAAGGTTGCTGTTTTACTTTCTCGCCGCCGTATAAGGCAAGTTGCTTTTTCATTCAGTTTTTTCCTCCTATAGTAATACTGATAAATAATCGGTTATTTCCGGTATTCTCTTTATAACTCTTCTTGCGTCTACTCTCTCCACACCCGGTCTCTCGGCAGCTCTGTCACAATAATCGGTCCTTGTGAAATCCACTATTATTTCCACCGGCTTGGAGACGGTATATGGCTTTATCTTATCCGCAAGCGATATTGCGGCTGCCGCATTTGATTCAATAATCTTTTCGCATAAATCAAAGTCATATGCTTCCGCTTTATTTCTCCCAATAGCTCTTTTAACCGCTGCAACCTGTATGTCTCCGAAGAAGTGTTTGGCTTCACTGCATGCCGCCTCATCTCCCGATGCGAATATTACCGGTGCGCCGTATGAGCCGAAAAAAGCTCCGCCCTGTACAAGTTCTCCGCATCGTATACCGTTTAAATAGTAGTTGTACCAGCTTACGGAAGACTGAACATGGTCCAAAAACGCACCGATTGTTCCGGGCATGGCATGAGTTCCCACAAACATAACGGCATCCACCTGTTTGTGAATACCTTGTTTATACAGTTCAATCAGATTTATATTTACAGCTCTTTTATCCAATGCTCCGTCAATGAAGTTTTTGCCTCTTCCGTGACCGTCGGTAACCGTTACGGTATCCGCTCCTCCGTTGAAGGCTCCTCTTACTGCGGCATTGACATCCGCCATAAGTCTTATCCTGGCATACTCGTAACCGTCGGTATCATAATCAATTTGGCTTATATCCGTTACTCCGCTTATACCTTCCAAATCCGTAATGATATGTATGTGCATATTTACCTTAAATCCCTTCTTAAGGTATTATACCACAGGAATATGTTCATAAACACTAAACATATCGGTATAATGTATGTATGCGTAAGAGGACATTTTCGGAAAACTTCATAAAGCCGCTTTCATTGTTCATATCCATATTTATATGCTTAAACTTCTTAAGCATATGCAACTCGGTTACGGTAATAGCTGCGGAATTAAGCTCCGTGCATCCCGATCATGTGCGAGGACTTTATGTAAAAGCGGATATAGCATCTTTGGGACTGAAAGAAGAAAATGTTGAAAGATACTCTGAATATATAGAAGCACTGAAAGAAAAGAAAAATTCAAAGATTGATATCGGTAAGATAAATGCATTTGAAAAGATAGTAGGCCTTATTAATGCAACAAGGTTAAATGCCGTGGTTATCAATGTTAAAGACGACCAAGGCTATGTCACCATACCTGCCGATTCGGAATATGTATTACAGGCGGGAAGCTATAACTATCAGCTAAAAGATATAGGTAAGACCATGGAACAGCTGAAAAAGTACGGTATATATACAATAGCCAGGATTGTGGTGTTCAAAGACGGTGTTCTGGCACAGAATGCTTCTCATGCAATAAAGTATGATGACGGAACGGTCTGGAAAGACTATTCCGGTGCCGCCTGGGTGGACCCGTATGATGAATGGGTGCGGCAGTATAACATAGAGGTGGCAAAACAGGCAGCAGCGGCCGGGTTTGACGAGATACAGTTTGACTATATCCGGTTTCCGGAAAAGTTTTCACAGTACGATGTGTCGAAAAAGTATCTACAGAATAAAATACGGCAGGATCAGCTGATACGGCAGTTCTTAAAAGATGCATATACGCAGCTTAAGCCGTATAACGTGAAAGTATCCGCCGATGTGTTCGGGTGTGCGGCATATCTTTGGGATGACCAACTGAATATAGATATCGGGCAGGTGTGGTACAACCTTACCCAAGAGGCGGATTATATAAGCCCTATGGTATATCCCAGCCATTACAGAGGTACAAACTGGTATACGCAAGGCGACCCCAACAAACATCCCTATGAAGTGGTAAAAGGTGCGATAGAAGACTCTTTGACAATCAATTCGGCGTTTGAAGACAAGGCGAGAATAAGGTTCTGGTTACAGGATTTTTCCATGTATGATTATGAGTACGGGCCACAGCAGATTGCAGACCAGGTCAAAGCTTTGCACGAGAAGGGGATAGATACATATATGTTCTGGAATAACAAGAATGTGTATGACCCGTATAATTACCTTATACTTGAAGATAAACATCCTAAAGTAATCCCGGACAAATATCCCGTTTACGATATAAAAAACAACAATCCTGCCGATGCGGCAAAAAGATACCTGGAAGCCGATAAGAATAAAGACTTGTATCACTCCTTTATCTTAAAAGCGGAAAAAACCCGGCAGAGCGAGTATGCCGACTATGTTAAAAACATGCAGTGGTCGGGAATTACCGCATATGAGTTTACCGGTTACAGAGAAAGCTTCAATACTGCACAGGTGTTTTTCAGCATAACAAAGCAGGGCAAACAGCAGAAAGCAGTACTGTTTATGCTCTTGGAAGAAGGTATCTGGAAAGTGCACGATTATTACATTATACGGTAAAGAATATTAAGAATTTGTAACAATTAACAATAAATTCAATTATATGGTATAATTTGCTTCCGAAGGAGGGTGGACTTGGCTAAAGAAGACATAAAAGTCATTTCGTATAACAGGAAAGCCGGTTTTGACTATGAACTTATTGAGTTTTACGAGGCGGGAATCGTGCTTACCGGTACCGAAGTGAAGTCTTTAAGAGCTGGAGCGGTAAATATGCGTGATTCTTACGGGTACATAAAGGATTACGAAGCATATGTATCGGGGCTGCACATCTCCCATTACGATAAGGGAAACATAAACAATGTTGACCCCGATCGTGACAGAAAGTTGCTGTTGCACAAGAGCGAGATAAGGAAACTGGTTCTGAAGATGCAGCAGAAAGGGTATACCCTTATTCCCGTAAAGCTGTACTTTGTGAAGAACAAGGTAAAACTGGAACTGGCTTTGGCTAAAGGAAAGAAACTCTATGACAAGAGAGATTCCATCCAGAAGGGCGAAGTCGAAAGGGAAATAAAAAGAAGAATGAAGGACAATCATACGGGGGCGTAAAGGTTTCGACGGGATGATTGAAATATTGACGGCGTGCAGAGGATTCTCGTTGGCCTCTTTAAAAAACGAGAGATTAAAATAAACGCAAAACCTAATTTTGCACCTTTAGCAGCTTAAGCTGGCTAAACATCCCACCGGAAATCACGGGGTCCGGATCGGGGTGTCATCTACCGTGAAAACCCGATAATCAAAGCTTTGAGGTTAAAGGGTAAACTATGAAGCTACCGATAAAGCACCCGGCTTACAGGGGACTTTAAAGGGAAATTAAACAGTAAGCTACGCATGTAGAAGTCGGTACGGACATTGTTTCGGACGAGGGTTCGATTCCCTCCGCCTCCACCAAATCAAATACCATCTATTGATAAAAGGAATTTTGTCAGCAGGTGGTTTTTTGTTTGTCAAAAAGTGCTTGATTTAAGCCGCTTTCGGGCTTTGTGCTTTTCGCTTTGTAGCAATAGTTGGTGTATTAGAGTTGCCGTTTTCGGAGGATACTTGACACGAACTTGTGGCTGCCAAGTGCTTATTTTTAACGATTAGACCTCTGGGGGTGTGCATCTTTTAACGATTTACCTTGTAATCGTTAAAAGATACTGTTAAGGCAAAAAAAACAGCCCGCCGATTGGCGAGCCGTAAATAGTTGAATGTTAAGCTGTGACTTCCGAGCCGTTTTTGAATCTAAATGTCATTGCGCCATCTTGGTTGACCGTCACTTGGTCGATTACAGCAAGCCACAGTTTTTCGTCAAACTCAGCTATGGCAAGCGGTCGGCTCTCAATGTCTTTGATGAAGCCTTCGATGATTTTGCCCTTGCCAAGGCGCTCTCGCTTGATCGCTTCCAACTCATCGACTTGCTTTGAAGCTTTATGGTGGCGTTCGAGATAGGCGTTGTTACGCTCCGTCCATTCCTTCTGGTCTACCGCCGATCGGGCATTTTCATAAATTGCCTTTCTGGATAGTTCGGTAACAACCTCAATCTCACGGAACAATTCGGCAAGTTCTGTATCAATTGCCGTGGTGTCACAAAAGACATTTTGAGCAAGTCGGCAGTCTTCAATCAGCTCATCGCGGTTATGCATTAGTTGATTGAATGCGGCTAAAAACCTTTCCTTGATCACTTCCTCGGTGATATGTGGCGTCTGGCATCCCTTTCCGGGGTTTCCGAGCCGTTTGTATTTATCATTACACTGCCAGACTTCTTTGCGGTAGGTCTTGTCGCCCTTATAACTGCCCCAGACCTTCTTGCCAAAGCGGCCGCCACAATCCGCGCAGATAAGTCGGGATGCAAATATACTCGTGCTGCTCGTGGGTCTGCCGAGGTTCTTACGTCGCTCTATTTCAAGCTGAACGGCGTCGAACTCATCAGGTTCGATAATGGCGGGATGGCTGTTCTCGACGTAATACTGCTGAACCTGTCCTTCGTTCTTGACCATTTTCTTCGTGAGGAAGTCTGCACAGAAAGTCTTTTGCAGTAGGGCATGGCCTTTATATTTCTCGTTGGTCAGGATTGATTGAACCACCGCCGTTTGCCACGTTTTCTTACCTGCAGGTGACGGAATGTTATGACATTCGAGGTGTTTGGCAATTGCCGAGAATGTCTTGCCCTCCATGTAGAGACGAAAGATGAGGCGAACAATTTTTGCTTCGGCAGGAACTATTTGCGGTAGGCCGTCCTCACCTTTCTCGTAGCCGAGGAATTGTTTGTACGGAAGGCTGACCTTGCCGTCCGCCATTCGCTTGCGCTGACCCCAAGTCACATTCTCTGAAATGGAGCGGCTTTCTTCCTGCGCCAAACTGCTCATAATTGTAATAAGTAACTCGCCTTTGGAATCCAGCGTATAGATGTTCTCTTTTTCAAACCAGACTTCCACGCCTTTTTCCTTGAGTTTGCGAACGGTTGTGAGACTATCTACTGTGTTTCTGGCAAAGCGACTGACTGATTTTGTGACGATGAGGTCTATGCCGCCCTCCAGAGCATCAGCTACCATCTGATTGAAGCCATCGCGTTTCTTGGTGGTGACCGCAGAAATCCCTTCGTCCGTGTAGACGGTCACAAATTCCCAGTCTTCTCGGCTATGGATGAATTTTGTGTAGTAATCAACCTGCGCTTCATAGCTTGTAAGCTGCTCGTCGCTGTCGGTGGAAACCCTTGCGTAAGCCGCCACGCGACGCTTGACAGCGTTCGACTTTGACTGCGCCGACAAAGCTGGAGCGGTGGCAGGGATAACTCGTATATTAGCCATTGTCCGTACCTCCCAGCGCCCGTTCTCTTGCGGTTTGCCGCATCTCGTCAGTCCAGCTCTCTCGTCGGGAGCGATTTTCCCATGTAGATGTTTGCTCTGTGCCGTCTTTAAAAGTAAATACCAGGACGCCGTCGTCGGGGACTGCTATCGCTGTGATCTTCCCCGATAATACATCGGGGTCGTACACAGCAAGCCCTAACACTTCGGTGCATTTCTCTTTGAGTATGTCCTCGGGTATTCGCTTGGCGGCACATTCGTGCTTTCCTCGGTAAGTGTAGGTAGCGCAAGCCCAAACCACCTTGGCATATTTTGTGCCCACGCCGCTTACCTTTTTGCGGAATTTTGCTCCACACTTTTTACAGGTGATTAGTCCCGAAAATTCGCTGAATGTCAGCTTCCGGGGATGATTAGCTTTTGCTGCCCGCCGGGCCATCTCAATCTGAACCGCCTCGAAGGTCTCGCGGTCGATAATAGCTTCATGTGAACCCTCGACATAGTATTTCGGCAGCTCACCGCTGTTTGACTTCCATTGCTTTGTAAGGTGGTCAGTGATAAAGCCCTTTTGCAAGCACGTATCACCGATGAATTTCTCGTTCCCCAGAATAGAGCCTATGGTGCTTTCTGACCAGCGACCACCGCACTTGGTGGGTACTCCGAGCCGAATCAGCTTCTTCATAATCGCATTTTTACCAAGTCCCGATAAATAGTCGGCGAATATCATTCGCACGACCTCGGCTTCTTCGGGAATAATGGTTAACTTGAAGTCCTTATAGTCAAACCCGTAAATGCGGATGTTGTTGGAGGGCTTGCCCTCCTTGAAATCTTTTCTGATACGCCACTTTTGGTTTTCGCTGACAGAGCGGCTTTCCTCTTGTGCGTAGCTTGCAAGGATGGTGAGCATTAACTCTCCGTCTCCTGAAAGTGAGTGCAGGTTTTGCTCCTCAAAATATACGCCGACGCCGAGATTCTTAAGTTCCCGTACAGTTTCAAGCAATGTGACTGTATTTCTCGCAAAGCGACTGATAGACTTCGTGAGGATGAGATCGATGCGTCTCGCACGGCAGTCGGCAAGCAGTCGCTGGTATTCAGGTCTTGAATCCTTCGTGCCGGTTTCCGCTTCGTCGGTATACACGCCGACATACTCCCATTCAGGTTTGCCCTGTATCAGATTGCTGTAGTAGCTGACCTGAGCGGCAAGGGAATGGAGCATTTCATCTTTACCGCAGGAAACACGAGCGTAGGCTGCGACCCGTTGTCTGGTCGGCAATGGCGCCGTTTGTTCAACTTTTGTTATCTTTCTGCCCATAATGGCCTCCTTTCGCATTACCATATATCACTCTTTTTTCCTTACATAGCAAGTCATTTTCGAGGAATATACTGCACGAGGATAAACCATACTTTTGGGCAAGTATTGCATCTATTGACTGCAGGTCATCATCAGAAATGATGCCATTTGCGTGCCAGTTTTTAAACACCGCCATAGCTGACTTGTAGCGGAGGATTGCTTCGTCTTTACTCATGGCAAGCCCTCCGTGACTGCCCAAAACAGGCGCGGGAACAGTATCGCCGACGTGCGTTACCATAGCTTTCAAACTCCGTGCCACAGATCGGGCATACGAAATGATATAAGGCTCTGCGGTTCACGGCCTCAGGGTGTGCCTTCCACCAAGCCATACGGCACTTGTCCGAACAGAACCGTTTCTGCTTAGAACCCCGCATGTGCTGAAGTGGAATGCCGCAGTTGGCACAGGCATCAGTATCTACGGGTAGTTCTTGGTTTATCGAAACGCTGATGTTATTTCGGCGGCAGTAGGACTTGACGGTGTTTTCGGACATACCGAGATCGGCAGCGATAGCGGCATAGCTGTTACCTTTACTACGTAAGTATTCGATCCGCTCTTTTTGAGCAGTAGTCATATGCTTTCCTCCATTCGGAGGGGAAATAAAAAGCGCCCCTCTACCGTCTACAGACAGAAGAGGGGCACTTGCGTACCAGCATATGCTGGTTATTCGGTTTTGATGAAAGCATCCGTAAATCCCGCCGCCTTGACTCTTTTTAGCATGGCATCAGCATTGGCTTTGACGGCGTAAGCACCGACTTGTACACGGTACAGCTTTTTCGGTTCAGTTGGGGTGGGAGGCTTTGACGGTTCTGTTGCCGTGAGTAGCCTTTTGACCTCTGCTCTAAATGTATCCATTGACTTGCCGTGCTTCGGAAACCAGTGACCTGGATCGGCATGGTTACTGGCGATGCCGCGTTTATGCCCCTCGTAATGACCGATAATAACGCCATCTGCCATCGGGTCGAGATTATACTCCTTGCAGAGATAGGCACACAGTTCGGTGGCTTCCTTGTAGACTGCGTTGAAATAGGCTTTGTCGGTTAGGCCATCCTCGCAGATTTCAAAACTTGTGTGACTGTCATTGACCGATCCTTTTGAGCCGGAAGCCCCATGCCAACCGCGATGATTCCACGGCAGTGTCTGATAGGTAGCAATACTGCCATCAGCCAGTTTTCCGATGAAGCCATGTACGCAGACCTGCCGACCGTCCGGTTTGTCTTGATTCCAGTGGTTGTTATATTGATTCTTGCCAAGCAATCCATCGTCCGGACCCACATAACGACGCAGATTCGGATTGTTCGCGCCGGTGGAGTGAACCATAATGCCTTTGACAGTAATAGTCCTGCCAGCCTTGTAGCAGGCGTTGTTTGTGAATATCAATTTTCGTAGATTCATTTCTGTTCATCCTTTCCATGAAGTTGTGCCAGCACATCTTTTAACTTGGCAGGCACGGGTAACCCAATAGCCGTGGCATTCTCAACGAGAGAAATTCCCTCATTAGCAATGTAGAAGAAGATAATCGCCGTCCGAAGTGGTGCTCCCGTGCCGCCGAGCAGATAGGTGTCGATGAGATGACCAATGCCGACCACAAGGAATAGCGCTACCTTCTTGGCGATACCCTGCGCTCCGATTCTGCTGGACAGTTTTTTCTCCACAATTGCCCGAAGCACGCCCGTGATGTAGTCGACGACCACGAAGGCGATAAGCGCATAAAGGAAGCCGTCCAATCCGCCCAAAAACCAGCCAAGTGTACCTCCGATGGCTGCAAATGCAACCTGAATCCAGTTCCAAATCTCTTTCATTTTCGTTTTACCTCCTGTTTTTTGCATAAAAAACGCCTGCTGAATATGCAGGCGCGAATGCCAATATGAATGATTACTCTTTAACTCTGTTTCGGGAGTGCCTCCCAAAGCCGCAAGTCTTCCTGACCGAGTGACCATAGGGCAAAACCACGCAACCGCCATCGGTATGCCGCTTCATTTGCCCAGTAGACAATCGAGTCCACGTCTTGGTAGTAGACAATTCCAAAACCATCCCCATCACCGAGGAATACCCTCGAACACCAGACGTTGATGTCGCGTAGCGTAAATTTTGCTGTGTAGTCAGCGTTGCATGGAATGTATAGCATTGCTGAATGCACGAAGTCATAGTCCATAGAGATATCCTCGCTTCGGGTAGCGGATTCCTCCACATCTGAGGTAAGTGTGAATACCTCGAATTCACTGTCCCATGTCACGCTACTCCGGGCGATTCTGCCGTAGTTTTCGGTGGTACCATTTGGCATCGTTACATCAAAGGCTTCATACGGCTCGTAAGTCCAGGCATCGCCTAAACGCAGAAGTTCACACTTGATTTCATTGTCCGACTGAATGCCGCAATAACCGCTTGTCGGTGATACCGTGGCTGTGAAGCGGAGGGTGTTACTGTTGCCGGAATAGACCCTCACGCGGTTGCCGCGTTTCCTCATTTCGATGAGATACATATTGGGGTTTGTACGGATGTCGGTGGCAGGTGTTTTAGCGTAAGCTGCACCATAACTGCCGAGCAAAATAGAGTCTTGATAGAGTTCCACTCGCTCAGTGTCGATGCTGATACAACAGAAGATGTCGCCGATAAATACCCCGGCGCGCCCGCTCCCGTTGTGAGGGAAGGCAAGCCGTGCTCGAAGGTGAACGTCGGAGAAATCGTCATATCTCCAGGCAAGCTGGCCACTACCTTCCAGCTGTGAATAAACCCTGCCGGACGCATATTCATCGCTTCGCCAGACTGCCCAACTGCCTGAAAGTGTAGTCCAGTAAGTACTTTGCAGCGTGATGGGGTCTCGGAAGTCCTCATACCACACCAGAGCCGAGTCGGGTTTTCGCCGCAGAATCTCGGTGGTCAGCTTGAAGCCTTTGTCCGGCACAGCCATATTCCCGTTCACGTCCTTGAAGCTACGAGGAGAGAGTTCAAAGGTAGCCGAACCTGCCGAGGGCTGTTCAGAAAACGATGAGCAAAGACGAAAGCCATATAACTGCGCGCCCACCACACCACCATCAACGGTGATGGTATGTTCGCCTGCCGATATGCTGCGTCCTTTAGCAAGAATCGCCCAGAAGGTGCTTCTCCAATACGGCCACCATAGGCGGTTTTCGTAAAAGCCGACCGGGGAACCGTCAAGGGAGATGTTGATACCGTTCTTATCCCAATACGGATAGCAGATACGGACGGCGACATCATAAATTCCCGATTGTGGAACGGTAAAATCGTAGGTCGCTGTACCCGTTTCGGATGAGAGCGTAATCATGCCGTTGCCGATCACCACGCCCTCTGTGTAACTATCCGGCTCTCCGTCACGGTCAATATAGATTGTGCCAAACTCTGCCTTTTGTGTTTTGCCGTAGCAAGTTAAGTATCGACGGCGGTTGTATGTTTCCCCGATTATTGGAGCTTCTCGGCTGGTTGCATCGCCACCCTCAGCATAATCGTAGACTTGAGGGAGCATATACGGTACTTGATCGTAATCGTCCCAGTAGGCAAGCCACGGTATCATTGGCTGCGGAGGAGCATTACCCGTGAAGTTATAGCCGCCCTCCGCCCATATTTTGGCGGCGTAATAGGTAAGCGACACGCCACGATACGTCTGGCCGAGGTCGGCAGGGTTTGCATATATCTGCCACTCCCAACCGTAACCCGGCAAACCCATATAAATCTTTTGCGGATTCATTACTTTGGCGGCATAATCATAAACACCGACAAGCCAGTCTCGTGGAGAGACAGGACCCGGTGCGCTGCCTGCCCAGGCCATACCGTATGACATAATTGCTGCCGTGTCACAGTAAGCATCGAGATCGGCATAGACGCACCAGTTCTCGCCGCCGACTGAGCCTTGGACGCCCGTCATACCGGGCAAACAGATATTGACCAGCTTGGCAGGATTGTACGCTTTGACGGTTTGGTAAATGTCGCTGAAGAGAATATTTGCCGCATCCTTGTTCTCATATCCACCGCCGCGTTCCAAGTCGATATCCACACCGGCACACCACGGATATTTCTGCATGATACGCACCAATTCGGAGAGAAACTTCGTCTTTGCGCCACTTTCGTTATTTCGTAGAGCAGTGAAGATAGAAGCTGCGCCGTGGTTCATTACAGTGAGAAACCACCGCACTTTAGGCCATTTATTGATGTACGGCATCATGCCGGATATCGGCGTTCCTGTTTCGGTTATCGTTCCTGTTATGGCCACCTCGAAGGTGAAGATGCCGACGGCTTCATAGCGGTCACCGTAATTGTTCAAGGCTTGGTGCATTCGGGTGTTGCCCATGAACGACCATATCATGCACTTCTTGCCCTTAAGATAATCCCTGCTCATAGACGCGGATCTCCTTCCATCATTTCTACATATTCGAGGTAGACCCTCGCTGATTTTCCGTTTTCCAGCTTCACGTGGTGCTTGCTGTCGTAAGCGGCGGTACATTGGTAAAATCCATCCTTTGGCGTGGGATTGCCATTTCGCAGACATTCCCTTGACACAGCTTTTAAGGCAAATTCATCACCCGCATTTACCGCCGATGTAAATTTGCACTTATGCGAACCCATACCTTGTGAAATTTCAATGCTTCCCGCCGCCATTGGCTGTTTAGGATAGACATATAAGTCAAGACCCGCCGAGGTTTCCCCGGTGTTGAAGAGAACGAGGGTCGCGCCGCCACGCACCACGGCATTTTGGTAGCGAGGAGCATTCCCGCTACCTTGAAGCATGGTCGAAGTGTGCGGTGTATAGCCTGTCAGTTTGTCGCCCTCCTGAAGCTGAAGGTCGGTGAAGTAAATCTCGCCCGTGCAATCGGCGATGAGGGGACGGAGGGTTACGCTTACAATTCGCTTTTCCTCTTTGAGTTTTAGTACTTCCGCAAAGCGGATGAAGTTGTTGATTATCTTTGCCACCTCCTCCGAAAACGGTGCATAGCTCAAATGCGAGTGTGTACAAATGCTGAATTTGACAACATAGCCTATTTATTTTATAATGAAAACCAATCTATATTTGGAGGCTTGAATACACCTATGAGTGGAATCTTTCGGACTCGTCAATAAGGTGCACTAAACAAACGGAAGCGTAAAATACTCTTCCTTTAGTTTTGTGCACTTTTTTTCGACCCGAATAGAATCGAAAGAGGTGTATTTTTTATGTCCAAAAATAGAAACCAAGGGCAAAATCCGCCCATTTGTGTATCCCAAAATTACCTGACCAGCTACAAAACAATAAAAAAATTGCTTCATAAAACCAGTATCACCGCAGGTGATCATGTGATTGAAATAGGCCCCGGTAAAGGCCATATTACTGGTTTACTCCTTGAAAACTGCCAGAAAGTAAGCGCTATTGAAGTTGACAAAAAGCTTTATGGAAGGCTTCTTGAAAAATTCAGTGATGCCGAAAACCTCGACCTTTATCATCAGGACTTCCTGCAATGGCGGCTTCCTGCTTCTGTGGACTATAAGGTTTTTGCAAACATTCCTTTTTTCCATACCACCAGCATATTGCGCAAGCTGACGGAAAGCAAAAACCCACCAACAGAAGCATGGTTAACGATGGAAAAGGGTGCGGCCAAGCGTTTCATGGGAACCTCGCGTGAAAGCCTGCGGTCACTCATGATAAAGCCAGTATTCGATCTTGAAATCGTCTACCATTTTCGCCGGGAGGATTTTCATCCGAAGCCCGGCGTAGACGTGGTATTGCTCCATCTGAATAAAAAGGCACAACCAGATGTATCGCCAGTCCAATGGCTTGCTTACGAGCGCTTTGTCTCAGCCGGCCTACGAAGCAATGGTGCCGAATTACGACGCATGTTTACAAAAAAGCAGTTGTCCAGAGCATTTCGAGAAGCTGGCATACATGGTTACGCCTCTGGGGAAATGCTTTATGTGCAATGGCTCTGCCTTTTCCGATGCTACTACAAGCATGTACTTCGCAAAGACTGAATCACCCATCCAGTGTCCACCTAATTTCACAGACGTGGCCGACCCAGCCTGTGGCGACGATACCTGCTTGCAACATTAGATCAGTGAAGAACACCTCTCCAGTACAGTTCTGTATAACAAGACGGATGGTGATGGAGCGCAGCCTGCCGTAGCCTTTGGGTGAAGCGTCTCGCGCCACTTGTTGAAAAGATACCATGTGAAATCACCGCCCTCTCAATACAAATCAATAAATCGTGTTTCGGTCGTCCCGTCCTCGTATTCAAATACTACCTCGATACTTCTACAAGAACGGGCGCTTTGTAGTTGTTGCAAAGAAGGTGGTCTGATGCCTGAGATCAAAACAAGAGAAACGGTAAAGGACATCAAGATCCTGGACAAGGCCTCTGTAGCCGGAGAGCGGATGAAACAGGCTTTTATCCGCTCAAAGGATACAGCTCAGAACTTGATGGATGACGGCCAGGTGTCTCCCTCCGAATACGCTGAAGACAAGATCAGATATACAGCTGAGGATGTTGCCTACGACACCGGTCACACCATTAAAAAGGAAACCGACAAAGCGGTTGATAAAGGCCGTGAGTTCTTCCGTGAACACCGCCGTGAGAAACGGCTTGAGCGTCAGGAGAAAAATGCCGATGAAGCGGTCCGCTGCTATGAGCAGCGCACAGAGCAAAACGTATCTCAGGCTGCTCACCAGACCCGTAGCAGCGTAAGGGCTAAGGACACGACTATCAAAACTGCTCAGCGTACAGAACATACGGTGAAACAGACCGCGAAGTCCACCGGAAAGGCTACGATCAAGACTGCGGACGCCTCTATTAAATCAACTCAGAAAGCAGTTAAAACTGCTGAGAAGACATCTAAAGCAGCCATCAAGACTGCCGAGACAACCGCGAAAGCAACAAAGAAAGCAGCCGAGGCTGCTGCCAAGACCGCGCAGAAGGCCGCTATAACCGCAAAGCAGGCTGCCATTGCTGCTTATAAGGCGGCAGTCGCCGTCGGCAAAGCCATCGTCGCAGCGGTTAAGGCAATCATTGCTGCCATCAAGGAACTCGTGGCCGCTATTGCTGCCGGAGGCTGGGTCGCAGTAGTCGTTATCATCGTAATCTGCCTGATTGCTCTGATCGTAGGCTCCTGCTTCGGAATATTCTTCTCCAGCGAGGATACCGGCACCAATATGACCATGCAGCAAGTCGTACGTGATATCAACGAGGATTATCAGAACAGAATCGAAACTATCAAGGCGAACAATCCCTATGATGATCTTGAAATGTCCGGTTCCCGCGCTGTATGGCCGCAGGTGCTGTCCATTTACGCAGTGAAGACCACGACGGATCCGGATAACGCTATGGAAGTCGCGACCATGACCGAAGAGAAAAAGCAGCTGCTGACGGATATCTTCTGGGCGATGAATGACATTTCTTACCGCACCGAAACACGGACGGAAACAGAAATCGTTGAGTCAGATGATGGGAATGGCAACATTCTGGAAGAGGAAGTCGAGGTAACTCATACCACGCTATATATCGTCGTTACGCATAAGGATGCGGATTCGATGGCAAGCCAGTACAACTTCAGTGCTGACCAGAATGAGCAGCTTGAAGAACTCCTTGCGGCAGACAATTCCATGTGGCTGGCGGTGCTCTATGGAATCTATGGATCAGACGATATGATCGTCCAGATCGCTCTTACTCAGATAGGCAACGTAGGCGGTGAGCCTTACTGGTCCTGGTACGGATTCAGCTCCCGCGTGGAATGGTGCGCTTGCTTTGTTTCCTGGTGCGCTGACCAGTGCGGATATATCGAGAACGGTATCATTCCGAAGTACGCAGGATGCGTTACCGGAGTAAACTGGTTCAAGCAGAGAAATCAGTGGGCTGACAACTCCATTGAACCTACGCCTGGAATGATTATCTTCTTCGACTGGGATAACAAAGGCGGCTCCGGTCCGCAGGACGGTCTTTCAGATCACACCGGTATCGTCGAAAGGGTTGAGAATGGTATCGTCTATACCGTAGAAGGAAACACCAGCGACAGTTGTGCTGAGAGACACTACTCCGTAGGATACTATGAGATCCTTGGATATGGCATCCCATCGTATTAAAACAATGCTCCTGTATCGGGCTCAGAGAGAGTTCGGTACAGGAGCATTGTTATAGTTACATAAGTATGATGTCGGTTATAAGTGACATCACGCCATCTACAGTTTTGAACTTTGTGCCTTTGTGTTGATTTTTACGATTATATGTGCTATAATATGCGATGTATATCTATGCCTCGCCCAGTGTGGCGGGCATTAAATATAAATTGGGTTGAAACGGAGGCGTGTCATGAGGATCAGTTACGATAAACTCTGGAAGCTGATT
>Ga0209719_1000088_pt1 | contig 127270 bp, 101 predicted proteins | sample AD_JPNAS2_MetaG_FD_184421 | JGI IMG/M metagenome (GOLD analysis project Ga0209719, IMG submission 184421) | Active sludge microbial communities of municipal wastewater-treating anaerobic digesters from Japan - AD_JPNAS2_MetaG (SPAdes) (version 2) | ecosystem: Engineered > Bioreactor >...
AGTTGGTGACCCCCCTGTTGGCGCCCGTGCGCTGAGCCATGTTCGCCTGGACGCCGGCGACGCGGATTTTCGTGGCCCTGGATCCGGTCGATTTACGTCAATCGTTTAACGGGCTCTGTGCGTGGGTGCAGCAACGCCTAGCGCAAGACCCGCTCTCGGGTCACCTCTACGTCTTCACCAATCGGCAACGCAATCGACTCAAGATTCTGCTCTTCGACGGGACCGGACTGTGGTGTTGCGCCAAGCGGCTCGAACGCGGTCGGCTGGCGTGGCCGCGGGGCCAAGGCGTGCACACGGTGTTGCGCGCTGAGGAACTGAGTGCGTTGCTCAGCGGCCTGGAGGTTGAGGCCCGGCCCGGGTGGTATCGGCGGTGAAAAAAAGGAGGCCCAAGAGGCCATGAGTTTCTAACATGACACTAATTATGCTCATTTTATGTGCTAATGAACGTCGTGGCCCCGCTCCCGCCCGCCGACCTGGCGCAAGTCCAGGCCCGGCTCGCGAGCGTCGAGGCCCAAAACCAGTCCCTGCGTCAAGAACTCCAAAACCTCCGCACCGAGAACCAACTGCTCCGCGACAAAATCCAGGCCCTGCTCCGTCGCTACTTCGGCAGCCCTAAGAACGAAAGCCTCGATCCGGCCCAACTCCAACTCCTGTTGAGCGGCCTGGTCCCCTTGGTGCCGGCCCCCGCGCCCCAGCCACCGGCGACGCCGACCGGCTCGGCCCGCACGAGCGCCAACCGCCAGCCCGCGCGCCGTGGCATCCCGGAAGACCTCCCCATCGTGCGCGAGGTGCTCTTGCCCGAGGAGGTCAAAGCCAACCCCGAAGCCTTCCGCCAGATCGAAGAAGTCATCACCAAGGAACTGGACTGGGAAGCGGCCAAGTTCTACTGGCGCCACATTGTCCGCCCCAAGTTTGTGCGCAAGGAACCGGCCCCGGTGCCGACGCCCAGCCAGCAGAAGGCCACCGCGGCAGGAAAGGAATTGGCGGCGATGGTGATCGACGATCCGCCCGAAGTGTTCATCGCCGCGCTGCCGGCGCGCTTGATCGAGAAGGGGCTGCCGGGGTCGGACTGCTGGTCCATTTGCTCTTGAGCCGGTTCGATGGGGAAGTCGAGATCGATTCCAATCAGATTGAAAATGCGATTCGGCCAACGGCGATGGGCAAGAAGGCGTTCCTGTTCATCGGGCATCCGGACGCCGGTTGGCGTAGTGCGGTGATCTACTCGATCATGGGGAGTTGCCGCCGCTATCGGATCGACCCGGCCAAATATCTCAAGGACGTGCTGACGCGCTTGCCCCACCTCAAGCAACGCGACATCCCCTCGCTGACACCGCGGGAATCGGCCAAAGCCCATCCCGAAGCGCGCACGCTGCCGCCCAAGTAAGCAGGCTCCGTTCGCCGCTCTCGGTCCTCGCGAGGTCCTCCAGTTCACACCGCTCACTTGAGCAGATCGAGGGCGCCGCGCCTACTGCCCCTTCCCCGGATGGATACCTTCGAACAGGGGTCCTCGACAGAGTCCAGTTCGAGTGGAAATGTCGGCGTCGACGAACCTCAACCGCACAGCAGGCGCTCGATCGCGCTGCGTTTGGGGGCTGAGGGCTGCGCCCCGAGGCGCGTCACCGACAAGGCGGCCGCGGCGTTGGCAAAGCGCACCGCATCGTTCAACTCCCGCCCCTCGGCCAATGCCACCGCGAGTGCCCCATTGAAGACATCCCCCGCCGCGGTCGTGTCCACCGCACGCACGGGAAACGCCGGCACGATCTGATGGCCTTCCCGGGTTGCCACCAGAGCGCCCCGCGCCCCGAGGGTGATGGCCACGATCTTCGGCCCCTGGCCGAGAAGCGCGACCGCCGCCCGGACGGCAGACCGATCGTTGCGGATGCGGACGCCGGAGAGCATTTCGGCCTCGGTTTCGTTGGGCGTCAGCACGGTCACCAGGCGCAGCAGCGTCCGCGACAAAGGCCGTGCCGGCGCCGGGTTCAGCACCACGGACACTCGAGCAGCGGCTGCCTCTTGGGCCGCTGCCCGGACCGTGGCCAGCGGCGTCTCCAATTGCATCATCAGCAAATCCGCCTCGGCGATAACCCGCCGCGCCTTGCGAACGTCAGACGCCGTCAATCGGGCGTTTGCGCCCGAGGCCACCGCGATGCTGTTCTGCCCCTCGGCGCCGACGAAGATCAACGCGACACCGGACGCCGATCGCGGATCGCGGATAATGCGATCCACGGCGATGCCGTCCCTTCGAAAGCCTTCGAGGGCGCGATCGCCGAAGACGTCCTTTCCCACGCGGGCGATGAAGGTCACATGCCCGCCGGCGCGCGCGGCGGCGACGGCCTGGTTGGCGCCCTTGCCGCCGGCGGCCATCGAGAACTCGCCGCCGAGCAGGGTTTCGCCCGGACGCGGCAGCCGGTTCAACCGGATGATCATGTCCGTGTTCGAACTGCCGACAACAACAATGCGCGGCTTCATCGTTAGACTGTCCGGGCTTTTGTGAGGCGGTGCCGGTAATGGTCGACGATGACGGCCGCCACGATGACGAATCCCGTCACCAACCGTTTCATTTCGTCCTTGGCACCCACGGACGCGAGCCCGGAATTGAGCACGGCGATGATCAGCACGCCCAGGAACGTGCTGACGACGGAGCCGCGTCCGCCCATCAGGCTGGTGCCGCCGATGACGACGGCGGCGATCGCCTGCAGTTCGAAGCCGAGCCCGGCGTTGGGATTGGCCGACTGGAAGCGCGAGGTGTCGATGGCTGCGGCCAGGGCCACGAGCGTGCCGGTGATCAGAAAGACGGCAAGCTTGATCGGACGCGGATCGATGCCGCTGAGCCGCACGGCTTCCTGATTGGTGCCCACAGCCACCATGTGCCGGCCGAACACGGTGCGGGCGAGCACCAGTTGTCCGACAACCACCATCATGACCGCTACGAGGAAGGGCAGTGAAAAACCGAGGATGTCCGTGTCGGCGATCGCCCCCACGGCGGACCCGATGTACTGGGTCTGAGAGCGGGTCACGGCGTGGGCGCCCCCGCGGGCCATTTCGAGCGTGCCCAGGGTGACGATGAAGGAGGGCAGCCGCCAGCGGATCGAGACCAGGCCGTTGAAGGCGCCGCAGACCAGGCCTGTCGCCAGAGCGGCGATGAGAGCCGCCCACAATGGCCAGTGCCACTGGGCCATCGCCACGCCCATCACCGCGCCTGAGAGCGCCAGAACCGACCCGACCGACAGGTCAATCTCGCCGATCACCAGGACATACGTCATCGCCGTGGCCACGAGCAGGGCGGACGGAATCTGGTTGGCGATGGTCCGGAGGGTAATGGCGCTGAAGAAATGCTGGGCGCTCAGGCTGAACACCGCCATCAGGATGACGAGGGCGACCGTCAGGCCCAGGTACTCGGCCAGGACCTGGCGCCATTCGGCAGCGCGCGAGGAAGTCGGGGTTGGTGGATAAGGCGGCTTCATCAGGCGTCGGCAGCCGTTTTCTCCGAGGCGGGCGCCAATGCGTTTCCCCCGAGGTATCCGCTCAAGGCGGCGGCCATGATCCGGTCCTGGCTCCACGAACCGCGGTCGAATGTGGCCGCGATGCGCCCGGCCGACATGACGGCGATCCGATCGCAAAGGGCCAGGAGTTCCCGAAGGTCCGAGGAGACCAGGATGACGGCTTTGCCATGGTCGGCCAGATTTGTGATCAGGCGGTAGATGTCCCGGCGCGCCCCGACGTCGATTCCGCGGGTCGGCTCGTCGAAGATGAGGATGTCGCAGTTGCGGGCGAGCCATTTGGCGATGACCACCTTCTGCTGGTTGCCTCCGCTCAATTCGGCCACCCGCTGTTCGAGCGAATGGCAGCGGACGCCCAGCGCGCGCGCCCAGCGTCCGGCCTGGTCGTGCTCGGCGGCCCGCCGAATCCATCCGGCCAGGCCGCTGATTTCGGGGAGGCAGAGCAGGCTCAGATTCGCGCGGATCGACCAGGGCAGGAGCAGGCCTTGCCCTTTGCGGTCTTCGGTCAGGAGAGCCAGGCCCTGGGCGATCGCCTCTTTGGGTGAACGCAGGCGCGCCGGTTGCGTCGAGCTGCCCACGTAGATTTCTCCGGCGTCGGGCGCATCCGCGCCGAACACGGCCCGCATCGTCTCGGTGCGTCCGGATCCCATCAGGCCGGCGAACCCGAGGATTTCGCCGCGCCGGACCTCGAAGCTGACATCCTTGACGACCGGTTTGCGGCGCAATCCGGTCACTCGGAGCGCGAGGGGGCCGGGGGCGGCCGGGCGCCTTTTGCCCAACTGTTCGAGTTCGCGTCCGACCATCTGGCGAACGATTTCATCGAGTGAAATCTCGCGGGTTGGGCGTGTGGCGATCATTTGACCGTCGCGCAGGACGCTGACGCGGTCGCTGATCCGCTGGATTTCTTCGAGTCGATGGGAGATGTAGAGGATACCGGTGCCGGCGGCCTTGAGGCGTTTGATCTGGGCGAAGAGGTGCTCGATCTCGGCGTCCATGAGGGCGGCGGTTGGCTCGTCGAGAATGAGCAGGCTGCAGCGCTGGGAGAGGCCGGCCGCGATCTCGATCATCTGCTGCTGGCCGATGCCCAGCGCGCTGACGCGCCGGCCCGGATGGAGGGCGCCGAGCCCGAGGGGGTCGAGCACCGCCCGGGCCCGATCATGCAGGGCGCGGTACCGAATCCAGCCCCATCGGTGAGGCAGTTCGTCGAGGAAGATGTTCTCGGCGACGGTGAGGTTGCCGATGAGGTTCAGCTCCTGCATGACCAGGCGCACCCCGCTGCGCTCGGCCTCACGTTTGGATCGCGGGGCATAGGGAGCGCCCTCGAGGATCATCGAGCCGGCGTCCGGCAGCGTGAGACCGGCGATGATGCGCGACAGGGTGCTCTTGCCCGCGCCGTTCTCCCCGACCAGTGCATGCACCTCGCCCCGGCGCACCTCGAAATCGACGTCGACCAACACCGGCGCGGCGTAGCGTTTGCCGAGGGCGCGGACCTCGAGCAGGGGGCTGGTGTCCGGCATGGGGCGGATCAGGGCGCCGGGGGCTCGAGGCCTTGCGCGGTGACGAGGTCGACTGGCGTTTCGCGGTCGGCGGGCGCGCTCTTGGTCTTGAGCAGTAGCAGGGCGTACTCGATTCCGTAGACGGCGATTTGATCGGCGTGCTGGTCGGCGGTTGCGAGAATCCTGCCTTCCTTGAGCAGCGCCTGGACGGCCGAGATGTTGTCGTATCCGACGACGAGCACCGTGTCCGCTTTGCCCGCCGCGCGCAGGGCCGCGATCGCCCCGAGAGCCATGCTGTCGTTCGAGCAGAGAAACGCCTTCAAGTCCGGATGCTCGGTCAGAATGGCGGCGGCGACCTGATTGGCCTTGTCTGTTTCCCAATAGCCGGATTGCGAACTGGCCAGGCGCAGGCCGGCGGCCTGGACGGCCTCGGTGAAGCCGAGCTTGCGTTGCTGGGCGTTGAAGGCGTTGGGCGGTCCTTCGATAATCGCCACCGGATCGCCGGGTTTGAGCCGGCGGGCCAGATAATCTCCCACGCGCCGCGCGCCTTTGCGGTTGTCCGGACCGACAAACGGAATGCGGGCCTGTTTCTCGGCGAGGACGGTGTCGTCGAATTTGTTGTCGATATTGACCACGATGATACCGGCGTCCTGGGCCTTGCGGCAGACGGTGACGAGCGCTTTCGAGTCGGCGGGGGCGATGACGATGGCGGCGACGCGCTGGGCGATCATCTGCTCGACGAGGTCGATCTGGCGGGCGACGTCCAGTTCATCTTTGATGCCGTTGGCCAGAAGATCGTACTCGGTCGCATGGCTCTTTTGATGGGCGCGGGCGCCGTTCTCCATCGTCAGGAAGAACTCGTTCGCCAGCGATTTCATGATCAGCGCGATGCGGGGTTTCGAGTCCTGCGTCGAGCCGTCGGCTTCGCGGGGTTCGCGGGGTTCGCAGCCGGTGCCCAGGGCGAGGAGCAGGGCCCAGGCCGCGCACAGGCAGGCCAACGGCCGGACGCGGAGCAGAGTGGAATGGAGTTGTCTTGTCATGAGCGTGGAGTCTGGGCTTGGTCTGAGGCGGGCCCTCGAGCCCGCATAGCAGTCCTCTTGCGAAGTCTGGCCGCCCTGTTCACCGACGGAGTGTGAAACATGCGGGCTAGCATCCTTGACCGATGAAACATGTTGCAGACAAGTCGAGTTTCTGTGCTGCGTTGAAGGGGTCAAGGATTCTAAGGAGCGGGGCGCGGGAGATGAGGGCGGGAAAACAGAGAGACTGGTTCATGCTGTTGGGGATGGGATTTGGTCTGAGGTGCGCCTCGCTAGGCGAACTTGTGCTTGCCCGGGACGGGGACCTCCGGGAAGGGCAGGCTGCCCAACTCGTACGTATCGGGGCCATACCGCAGCTTGGAGTGAAGCGCTTCATCCCACTCGACAGTCCGGCCCGTGTAGGCCGACTCGCGTCCCATGATGGCCGTCAGGGTGCTTTCGGCCAGGCTTTTGGCTTCGTTGATCGGTTTGCCCGCGCGGATGCTGGCGATAAGATTCTGATGCTCTTTCTGGTAAGGATTGCCGTCCTCGAGCCCGCGACTGCGCCAGTTGCCGCCGCCGCGGATAGTCAAGAGATTGTTGCCGTCGTTGAGCGTCGCCACGCCTTGGGTGGCCTGGATCACCTCGCCCACCCGCCCTTCGGTGCCGTCCATCTGGCGGCACTGACTGAACATGCGCACGCCGTTGGGATACTCGAACTCGACGGCGAAGTGGTCGTAGATATTGCCGTGGATCGGGTGCCGGCGCGCCTGGCGTCCTCCCTGGCCGTAGGCCTTGACGGGGTGGGCGCCCATGGCCCAGTTCATGATGTCGAGGTTATGCACATGCTGCTCGACGATGTGGTCCCCGCTGGTCCAGGTGAAGTAGTTCCAGTTGCGGAGCTGCCATTCCATGTCGCTCATCGCATCCGTCTTCTCGATCACCCAGATCACGCCGCCGTTCCAATAACAACGCAGGCATTGAATCTCGCCAATCTGCCCGTCGTGGATGCGGCGGATCGCCTCGTTGTAGCTGGGGCGGTGCCGACGCTGGGTGCCGGCCGCAATGCCGAGGTTCTTCGCCTTGGCGATTTCCCCCGCTTCGAGCAAGGTCCGCACGCCGGGGCCGTCGACGGCGCCGGGTTTTTCCATGAAGACGTTCTTGCCGGCCTCGACGGCCGCTTTGACATGGAGCGGGCGGAAATGGGGCAGGGTGGCGTGGATCACATAGTTGATTTCGGGAATCTCGAGCAGCTTCTTGTAGCCATCGAACCCGTCGAAGCACATCGCGTCAGGGACGTTCACGCCGAGCTTCTTCAGATTCTGGCGGCAGGCGTTGACGCGGTCCATGAACACGTCGCACAAGGCGACCACCTCGAGGTTCTTGTGGGCGACCGTCGCGTTCGACGCCACGTCTTCGGTGTGATAGCCCGCGCTCGGGTAGATGACTTGGGTGGCCGCGCCCAGGGCATCAAGCACCGCGCCCGTCCCGCGTCCCCCGCAGCCAATCACCCCGATCCTGATCGGCATGTCCGCCTCCGCGCGGGCGGCAAGCACGAACGGGAACTCGGCGAGTGCCGCGCCGGCCAAGGCGATCGATGACCCCTGCAGGAAATGGCGTCGGGAGCATGTCGATTCGATCGAGGGTGAAGTTGGATTCGAGGTATTCATGCGCGAAATAGTGGAGGAGGCGCTCGGGGAAAAGCCAGAAGAAACAACAACCAGACTGGCCCATGGCCGGTCACTCGGTGCCAGGCATCGGCGGCGAATTCAAGCCGGGTATGGGCGGGCTGGGCGGAAAGGGCACCCCATAGCGGCGCGAGGCTTCCTCCTGGGCGCGCATCAGGAGCATCTGCTGTTCCGGCGCGAGGGCCGGCTGAGGAGGCTGCACGGTCTCGCCTCCGCCGCCCAACTGCGTCCCGGCGTTGATGCCCGAAACGGCTCCGGAAGACAGGCGGGTCGGCCTTACGGGAAGCGACTGCAGGCCGCTCGGGTTTGGCGTAGTCAGAGTCGGGGACCCCACGGGGGCGATCGAGGGGGCGATCCCCACCGCTCCAGGTCTGGTCCACGTCGCCCGGGCTGCAGTCGCGGCGGGTGTCGTGGCCCCGGGCTGCGGCTGGCCTGGACGCCCAGGCACGGCCCCGGGTGCGGCTGCGGGCGCCGCCGGTGGTTTGAGCCCGTTGTTCACGAAGTCGAGAGTCATCTCCTTCCCTGCGTAGGCAACGCGGACCGCCCCTGCCCGCTCGTCGATCTGGAGGACGTGGAGATTCGTGATCAGCCAGTCCGTGTCACCTTCGGCGACCAGATCGGAATTGATCTGCGGCTTGCCGGGCTCCTGAAGGACGAAAGTGGCGTGACGCCCGCCCAACAAGGTGATGATCCCGGACAACTTCAGCGCCGAGGGCGAGAGTTGCTGGGCCGGCTGTTCAGGCGGAGGCGCAGGGGGCGGTGGCGTCTTGAGACCGAACGCGTTGCGCAGAACGATCGACTGGTAGGGCGAGTCCTGCGCCGGACCGGCGGTCGGAGCCGGAGTCACGTCGGGCTGGGCTGGCGCCGGGTTCGGAAGGTTATTGCCTTCGGCCTGCGGCGGTTTCTCCTCGGCCTTGGGCGCTAGAGCAGCCTCGGGCCTCACGTTCTCCTTAGGTTCCGTCGGTTCCCCGGATTCCTCAGGCGCCTCGGGCTGAGGGGTGTCTTCGGATTCGGCAGGGGCATCCGGTGTTGCCGAATCTCCCGATCCCGGTTCGGCCGGGGCGGGCGCTTCCTCGGCCGTCACATCACCGTCGTTCTGGGCCGGGCTTGCACCGAACGCGAAAGCCAAACCTCCCGCCACCAAGGTCAGGCACAACAAACTGCGCAGCGTTGTCACCAGCCCACTATCGCTCATGGTCCTTTTGAACACCATCAGAGAGTGTTGGTTGCTGTCTGGTCCGCATATTTCACACCCCTATGGTGCACAGGGCACTCAGACTCTGCAAGAGGACTGCTATGCGGGTCAGGCGCTTTCGCGTGGGGGAGGTGGTAGGTCATGCTTGAAGGCCAGGGCGCCCGTCGGACAGGCCTCGACACATTCCCGGGCCACTTTCTGGAGTCCGTCGGCAATCGCACGGTCCAACGGCGCGGCCACCCGGACGTCAAATCCGCGTCCGATGAATGTCAGCCCGAGCGGTTCTCGCGCCAACTCGGTGATCCTGACGCAGATGCCGCACAGGATGCACTTGCCCGGCTCGAACACGATCTCGCCCCGTTCGAGATGCTGTTCGAAGGGGCGGCGTTGAGAACGAAACCGGCCCGGCTCGACGCCGTACAACTCGCCGTAATGCTGCAGTTGACAGTTTCCTTCGGCACGGCAGTCGCAGTGCAGACAACGGCCCGCTTCGCCCCGGCCTTCGAGAGCGGTGAAACCGCGCAGCACGCCTTGCGCCGGGGAGATACGGGGAGCGGGGTTATGTCCGACCAGGAAAAGCCCCAGCTCGGGGGCGCTCAACCGTCCCATCACGCTCGAAAAAAGCCGTTGTTCGCCGGCAGCTTTCAGTCCGAGCAGGCTGCGATGGACGGCGAGGGCCGCGGACCGGCCCTCGCTCATGGCGCGAACGAGGTGCTTGATCGGGCGGACGGCGGCTCCCGCGGCGAAGACCCGTGCCTGCGAAGTCGCCGCGGTGAGGGGATCGGCCCGGATGCCGGTTGGGGTGGTTGCCAGAGCCAGGCTGGCCAGGGCCTTTTCTTTTCGGCCCCAAGCGACAAGCACGGCGTCAAAGCGGGTCAAAAGGCCTTCGAGCGTCTCGTCGCGCCCCAACTCGATCCCGAGGCTGAACTGGGCGCCGAGGGCCCGCAGCCGGTTCATCTCGGCGTCAAGCGTCGCCGATTCCAACGCGCCGCCGTCCACCTCGCCGCGCAGGCTCCCCCCCGGTTTGTCATGGCGATCGAAGATTGTGACGCCGTGCCCCTCTCGCAAGAGAAAGAAGGCCGCGGCGAGGCCAGTCGGTCCGGCCCCGATGATCGCCACCGACTTCCCCGCCGCGGGCTTGCGCGGCGGCAAGAACGGACTCGACGACGCCAGGTCTCGGTCGGCGACCAGGCGTTCGACGTCGCGAATCGCGATGGGTTGATCGTGGGTTCCGCGGCGGCAGCCGTTCTCGCAGGGATGATGGCAAAGCCGCCCGAGGATCGCGGGCATTGGCAGCGCCTGCAGCACAGTTCTCGTTGCCGCGTCCCAGGTCTGAGTTTCGACCTGATGAAGCATCACCGGGATGTTGAGGTGCAAGGGGCAAAGGCGATGGCAGGGCGCGAGACAATCGCCGACGTGATCGCTGAAAAGCAGTTCGAGCGCCGTGCGCCGCGCCGTCCGCACCTCGTCGGTCTCGCTCTCGATCACCATGCCCGGTTGGACCTCGAGCCCGCACGACGGCACAAGACGCCCTCCGCCTCCCTCCTCGGCGCGGACCTTGACGAGACAAACCAGACAGGAGGTCAAGGGACCGCATTTCGGGAGGTAGCAGAGCGTGGGGATATCGAGTCCCAGGCGGCGCGCGCCGGCCAGCACGGTCTCCCCTTCGCGCACGGTCACCGGACATCCGTCGATCACGATCTCGAATTCGGACGTCTGGCGCGCATTGCCGGTGTCGGTGTCCTTCATGTCACCTCCACGGCCTGATGCGGGCAAACGCGGCGGCAGGAGTCGCAGCGTGTGCACAAATCGAGGTTGATGACGTGCCGTTCGTAGGGCGTGATAGGGATGGCATCGACAGGACAGTGCTGGGCGCACAGCGTGCAGCCGGTGCAGTCGGCGGTAATGTGATACTTGATCAGCGCCCGGCACTTGCCCGCCGGACACCGTCCTAGGATGTGCGCCTCGTACTCGTCCCGATAATAGCGCAGGGTGGTCAAGACCGGGTTGGGCGCGGTCTTGCCCAGGCCGCAGAGGCTGCCCCGACTGATCTGAACGGCCAACGATTCGAGTTCGTCCAGGTCCTGCCTTTGGCCGCGTCCGCAGCAGAGGCGATCGAGAATCTCGAGCATGCGCTTGGTGCCGATCCGGCAGAATGTGCACTTGCCGCACGACTGATTCTGGGTGAACTGGAGGAAATAGCGGGCGATGTCCACCATGCAGGTGGAATCGTCCAGCACCACCAGCCCGCCCGACCCCATGATCGCACCCAGGCGCTGGAGCGACTCGTAATCGACTGGCGTGTCCGCCAGCCGCGCAGGGACGCATCCCCCCGAGGGCCCGCCAATCTGCACAGCCTTGAAACGGCATCCCGCCTCGACACCCCCACCAATATCCTCGACAATCTCGCGCACCGTTGTGCCCATCGGAATCTCGATCAGGCCGCCCCGGCGCACCCTTCCGGCCAGGGCGAAAACCTTAGTCCCCTTGCTGGTGTCAGTGCCGATGGCGGCAAACGCCTCCGGACCGTGCCGGATGATCCACGGCACCATCGCCAGGGTCTCGACGTTGTTGATCAGGGTCGGCTTCCCCCACAAACCGGATTCCGCCGGGAACGGCGGGCGCAGGCTGGGCATGCCCCGGCGCCCTTCCACGGACTGGATCAGCGCCGTCTCCTCGCCGCATACAAACGCCCCCGCGCCCTCCTTGATTGTGATTCGAAGCGGATATGGGAATCCGCACAGCGCGTCCCCCAGCCAGCCGCGCCGTTCGAGTTCGAGAATCGCCGCGCGCACCCGGCGCACGGCCAGCGGATACTCGTGCCGGATGTAGAAGGCCCCCTCGTGCGCGCCAACGGCGACGGCTGCGATCGCCATGCCCTCGATCACCCGATACGGAAACGATTCGAGGATCATCCGGTCCATGAACGCTCCCGGATCACCCTCGTCCCCGTTCCCGACAACATACTTCACCGCGCCCGGCTGCCGGCGGGCCACCCGCCATTTCTGGCCGGTCGGGTAGCCGGCCCCACCGCGCCCTCGAAGCCCTGACGCCACGATGGCATCGATGATCTGTTCGGGAGAGAGCGGCGGACGCTCCGGGGGAAGGGCGCTTCCCGTGGGCTGAGCGCCCGGGGCGGATTCCGCGTCGGTGTCAGGCGCCGATGCGCCGAGAGGTCCGCGGCCCGCCGACGCGTCGAAGCCGCCCAGACAGCGGCGGATGGCGACGAAGCCGTCATGCGCGAGGTACTCGTCGAGGTCGAGGGGATCGAGCTTGCCGAAGTGTTCGGTGGCAATATGCACCTGTTTGCCGAGGAAGGCCGAGACGCTTCCCTCTCGCAGGTTCAGGGCGCACGACCGGACCAGGTCGAGTTCGGTGCGATCGACCAGCACCTGATCGATGGCATTCTCCCAGAACCGGCTCAAGCGCGCGAGCCAGGCGCGCGGACGCAGATGCCGCTCGAGCAGGGCGGCGGCGTTCCCCGGTTGCACCCCTGCGTAAAACGTGCTCCGCCCGTTGGCCTCGGCCACTTCGACCAATGGCGTGCGATGGCACATGCCCACACAGCCCACGCGCTTAACGACCACCCCGCCGCCGCAGCGCTCGGCCTCATCCTCGAGCGCGTGGAAGAGCCGGTCGCTGCCTTTGGCCATGCAGCACGAGCCCAGGCCCACATGGACCTCGATCGCGCGGCCGGGTCGCGCCTTGACATCCTCCGTCGACCGCGCCAAGCCGCCGAGCACCCGCTGGCCTTCGAGGAAATCGCGCAGGAGTTGAGGGACCTTCTCGGCTGTGGTGTGGCCGAACGTGCTGTCGCCAATCCTGACCACCGGCGCCAGAGTGCAGCATCCCAGACACGCCACCGGCTCGATCGTGAATTGCCGGTCCGCATCCGTATCGTCTCCATCCGGAATCCGCAACTGCCGGCGGAGCGCGTCCTCGACCCGCTCGGAGCCGGTGACGTGGCAGGCCGTGCCGTGGCAGACGCGGACCAGATGCCGCCCGACCGGCGCGTGTCGGAACATGTCGTAGAAGGTCGACACGCCAGTGATCGCCGCCGGTGTGATCGCCGTGACTTCGCTAATTCGCTCGAGGGCGCGCGCGGGCAGATAGCCGTAATGCCCCTGCACAGCCTGCAGAATCGGGATCAGGGCCGCGGGCGTCCGCCCGAGCCGCTCGATCGCCGCGTCCACAAAGGCCAAATCCACCGCACCGGGCGGATTGCCCGCCAGGCCGGGTCCGGCCGAGGGCGCACTGTGAGTCGTCGAGGCGGGCGGTTTCACGGTCGTTTCTCGGGCGCCTCGGATTCCGCCGCCTTCGCGCCGATGCAGAACAGGGTCTTCGTGGTGCGGATGAACAGCCGGTCCGACAGGAGAGCGGGACTGGCGAGAATGGGTTCGCCCATGTCGAAACGGGCCACTTCCTTGAATTCGCGCGCCGCCTCGGCGATCAGGACCTCGCCCTTTTTGCCGAGGACGAGCAGGCGGTTTCGGGCGATGGCGGGGGTGGCGTTGATCTCGATTTCGAGTTCGTGTTCCCATTGCTTCTCGCCGCTTCCGGCGTCGTAACAGGTCAGGGTGCCGTACGTGGTCGCCAGGAACACCAGCTCGCCGTTGCCGACAGGGCTGGTGATGTCCGGGATGTTGTCCTCGGCCGTCCAGGCCACGTGGCTCTGGGTGACGTCGCCCTGTCCGTCGGGACGCAGCGCCACCAGTCTGTCCATAGGGCTCACTGCCAGAACCAGGCCGCCGACGTAAATGGGCGAAGGGGCAATCTCGCCCATCAGGACCTCGCCGCGCCACAACTCGGCGCCGTCCATCGCCGCGTAAGCAATCACCCAGGGGCCGCCAAGCGTGATGATCTGCGGGCCAGCCGACGCGTCCGCGAGGCACGGCGTGGCCCACGATTCCGGCACCGCACGTGTCCGTTCCCACACGATTCGCCCCGTCGCGCCATCGAAGGCGTAGAGGCGCGAACGATTCTGCTCGGCCTGGCCTTGATCGAGTTGGACCAACAGGCGGTCCTGCCAGGGGACCAGCGACGTGGCATGTCCGTACGCGTTCTTGGGCACGCCCAGATGCTTGGCCCACGCCAGCGTGCCATCGAAACGGAAGGCCGCCAAATCCCCGTTCCCAAAAATCACGAATGCCCGCCGGCCATCGGTCGCCATGGACGGCGCGGCCAGGCCCGTGCTCTCAGCGACCTCGGGCAATTGCGCTGGACTGCCTGGAATGTTGGCGACGGGCCGCCGCCAGACGAGCGCCCCGCTGTCCGCGTCATAGCAGAACACCTCCCTTTGCTGCTGCTCGGCGCCTGAGAGAAAGACGCGATTGCTCCAGACGATGGGCGAGTTGAATCCCTGGTTGGTGGCGCTGGCGCGCCACAGTATGCCCGCGCCCGTCGCCACATCCCACGGCTCGAGCGGCACGCCGTTGCTCGCGTACGCATTGCCCGTCGGACCGAGAAAGCGCGGCCAGTTCACCGCAAACACAGCCGCCGGCATGGGACCGGACGCCTCCTCGTCCTCCTCGCCCGCGAGCCTGGCCAAGAACTTCCCGATCTGGTCCGGGCGCTCGGGAAGGGCTGTCCCGCTCGACACGGCCAACGCGACGAGACCCAAACCCGCCAAGGCACCCACACCGATCACCGCCTGTCGCGCGCGCACGGCGAGCCGGTCCTGCCGCTCCGCGGCGTCCGTGACCAGGCGCGGGCAGTAGACCTGGGCCTGGAAGCGGGCCGCCTGGCGCGCCGACCAAACCAGCAGCGCGCCGCCCGCCGCCAAGAGCCACGCACCGGCAGCCTGAAAAGCGATCTGCCGGAAATACACCTGGCGCAATCGCAAATCCAGGGCGCGGATCTGTTCCTTGAGATGCTCGTCCTTGGGGGTCTCGAGCAGCCTGGCCTTGAGCGCGATCAATTCCCGCGACTCGAGCGGATCGTCCACTTTCGACTGAACATGTCGAATCACCAGTGCGCTGATGACGCCGATGCAAAAGACCGCGGCGATCGCCGCCGTAATCCAAAAAAGGCGTGCCGCGCGTCGCGCTTCGAGGTCGTTCACCGGCGGGGGTTGACTCGTTGCAGCCATGCGAGTCGGGGCGCTTCAATCCCGTTTCGTTCCAGCCGCCGTCGGGCCGGTTCCAAGCCCCGGCTCGGGGCGGCTTGGAATGGCGGACGCAGGCAGGAGCCCGAGCCGCACCCGCTCGTTGGGACACGCCAGGAAACAGCGCGCGCACGCCACGCAGGCGCCCCGGTCCGGCTCGAAGTCGGTTCGATTCGGTCGCATGGACAAGCCGATCAGCTTCGCAAAGACCACTAGCGCAGTCCAACCGCCAAAGAGCCAGCCGGACAGGACGAATCGGCGCCGAATGTCCACAGCGGCCGCGACCAATCGCGGCGCATCCCGCTCGGCGCGCCCCAACGCGAGGCTGTCCGGCGTGGCCGGGCTGGGCATCACGGTTGGCTTGTTGGGATCGGCGTAGCGCTCCGCCAGCGCGACGGTTGGGTGCACTTTCGAGAATGGAATGCTCAGCTTGGACCCCACCCAGCCCCCGACAACCAAAGCGATCGGCAGCAGGAGCAGCAGCCGGCCAAGGCGCCGCCGGGCCGGCGCCAGGGCCTCCGGGGCGGTCGGCGTCAGCGCCGGCTCGCGAATCGCACCGTAGGGACAGGCCTCTTCGCAGAGGCGGCATTGGGTGCAGAAGTCCGGGGTGATGCGCACCCGCCATTTCGACGCCAGCGCCGCCAACCGCAGCAACCCTCCGTACGGGCAGAGAAACCGGCAGTACGGACGCCCGATAAAGAGGCTCGCCAGGACAAAAATACCGCCCAACGTCAGCAGCGTCGCGCTCCCAGTCAGTCGAAAGAGCGGCACAAACGGGTCATAGCGGCAAATCACAAACGCGCTGCCGGTCGCCGCAAACGCGAGACCGGCTCCGAGAAAGAGGAACGGCACCACACTCAGCCCGTGATCGAGCCAGGCGGGCACCTTCACCGACTTGACCAGGACCAAGTCCTGCAACGCGCCATGCGGGCACACCGCGGCACAGAACGTCCGCCCGGCTAACAATGCCACCACCAAAGGCGCAAAGAAGAAAACCAGCACCGTCATGGGCAACGCGTAGCTCGCATCGCACAAGGCCAAGGCCACGTTCTGCACCGCCCCGATCGCGCAGATGCATCCCTTGCGGTAGAATCCGAAGTAGATCAGCGAGAACAGGGACAGCGCAATGATGCCTCGTCGCGACCGCCGCCGATGCACCAGGTAACACGCCAACCCAAGCGCCACCAGGAGCGCCACCACGTCGACGTACTGCATGGCCAAAGAGCGCGGGCTCGGCGTTGCGGTCAGGGGCAACACATGCCCGCTTTCGAATTCCGGCGGAGGGAATCGCGCCTCGGCCAGGGCCGGCGTCCCGGCGCAAATCCAGACAACCGCCAACGCGAGGAATGCGAGCCAGAACCCGCGATGTTCGAAGCCGCTCACGACTGCGCGCCGGCATTTCGAGGGCGGGGCTTCAGCGCCGGTCTCGAGGTCGAGCTTCATCGAGCGCGGCTTTCCGCGTTGAGCGGTGTCCGGACCGGCAGCCGGCCTTCTGGTGCCCTTTTCGAGACCTCGTAGCGTGTCGTCCCTCATGCCCGGCTCAGTGCGAGGTCTTGAGCAAATAGGGTTGGCTCACCTGCACGCGGCGGAAGGCATCGCCCGGGCAGGCCCGCCCGATGGCACACTCGTTGCAGTTGAGGCAGAGATGCTGGCGCACCTGGAGGTAGAGCGAGCCGTTTCCAAACCGGCTGCACCCCTCGACACATTTGCCGCATCCGATGCACAGCGCCTCGTCGATGGTATACTCGTAATACGGATCCTCGACGTACTTGCGCTGGATGGCGCCCGTCGGACAGAGCTGGTTCTCCGCGCCGGTGTTGAGGGCATTGGGTTCGGGCACGAAATAGCCGGTGCACAGTTCGCAGTAGCCGCAAAGATCATACGAATGCACGCACTTCACCGCCGACTGATCGAGCACACACTCGGTCGCGCAACGCCCGCAGCGCAAACACTTCGAGGGATCGATCTGCCAGACGGTGGTCTGACTGCTCGTGCGGTGCACAAGGGTCCCAACCACCGCGCCCAGGCCCGTCAGGGCCGCCACCCGCGCCCCGTTGCGCAGGAAATTGCGGCGGCTCACCTGGCCGTCCCCTGGAGATTGGGGCGTCATGCGGCAGTTGTGCCGCGCTTGCGGGTCATCACGCGGATTTCCCCAGCCAGCGGATCGAGTATGAAGATGCGGCCCTGCGCATCAGCCGCCGCGTCGAGCGCGGCCTTCGCCATGCTGACACCCGGAGGCACGCTCTGGGCAAACGACTCCGGCCCGGCAACGACGGATTCAAACTCGCCCAGGGCGCTGTAGACCTTCACGCGCCGCAGCCCTTTCTCACAGGTCACGCAGCGCCCGTCGGGCAGCGTCGCCAGATGGATCGGATTGCAGCAGCCGCAAAAACCGTCGATTGCCGCGGTCGGTTTCCCCCACGCCAGTTCGAGATCGCCCGACGCCGTGTACAATTCAACCCGGTGCCTGCCGGGGTTGTTCACGCGCAGGAGACCGTCGCGATGCCACTCGACATCGAGGAACGGACTCGGAAGCACAAAACCGGGAATGCCGCGTTCCTTGTTCCGATCGCCGATCCGCCCCAGAAGCCGGCCCGAGCGATCGTACCGCAACACCGCCCGACCGCCGGAATCCGCCGCAAAAAGATCGTCCTCGCCCACCGCCAAGCCGGTCAGCCATGTCTTCGACCCTGGCGGACTCCAGACAGCCGTCCGCTGGCCCCCGGCATCGAAGACCTCGATATGATCGCGCAGCCCGACGTAGACAAGGCCGTCCCTGGCCACACCCAGACACTGCGCCGGCCCGGCGAGCGCGATCTCGAACTCCACCGCGCCGCCCTCCGCCAGGCGCACGACCGAGTCGCCGGCGGCCATGTGGAGCGCGCCATCCGGCCCCAGCGCAAGCCGCCGCGGTTCGGGACGGGGCGATTGGAACCGGGCCGTCTCCGCGTAGTGAATCAGATTGGCATCCGTGCGCTCGAACTTGCCGACGTCGTAGGCGAACGGGTTCTCGGCGCTGCCCCGGGCCGCACGGACGTTGAGTCCCGACGCGGTCAACGCGCCCACGACCCCCAGCAGACCGCCCGCCTGCAGGTTCCTGCGCAGGAAATCCCGGCGCGAGCCGTTCGAACCCGAAGACCCGGGCGATCTCAATGCATCTCCACGTCGCATGTCCCGATGCCCCGGCGGTAGTAGTTGAACTGGACGTTCGGATGGTCGGCGAGCAGGGACATCGGCACCGCCGCGTCGGCGATCCGCTCCGCGATCATAAATGCCGTCAGCCGCTGGCCGAATGGATTGTCGTGGTTGCCGGCATGCCAGATCGACACTTTCTCCGCCTTCCATGTCTCGACCGGGCCGACACTCAAGGCTTGCGTGGGCACCAACGCGATGTTGCCGCCCCCCGAAGTGCGGGCATTCTGCGCCACCGTCAACGGGTGCAAATCCACCACACGAGTGGCCAGTTTGCGGTACTCCGCCGGCGACGGCGGCTGGTCGTTGTGCTTGCCCCGACGCCGGGGAGGATCGTTGAAGGCCCAGTGCTTCACGTCGCCCTGGCCGCCTTGCATGACGCCGCACCGCACGCCGTCCCAGCTCCGCCGATACGGCGCCGTGTCGGCCTTCGGGAAGTGGAGGTGGGCGTCCGGCATCCGGAGATTCTTGCGAATGTGATCGAAGCAGAGAGCGCGGTCGGCCCGTTCGAACGAGAGCGGATGGTCCAGCGGCACCTCGCGGCCGTCGAGGTACCATTCGTCCATGCCCCAGAAATGCGCGGATCGGAGGTCGAGGTCGAGGGCATTGACGATCTGGGCGACCAGGGGAAGGTGCTCCGTCGGGCCGATCGGCCCGCAGACCCCCACCGGATTGTCGTCGGTCGACTGGCGCCAGGCGTCGATGTATTCGAGCGCTTCCGCCAGGTAGAAGCTCTCGAGTGTGTCGTAAAACACCACTTTGAAGCCCGGACGCGCAAGCCGCAGCATCTTCTCCGGCGTGAGCCGGGCGGCGGCCCGAATGATCTCCTCATCCAGCGTCGTGTAATCCCACCAATCGGGGGCGATGGCACTGAGTCTGCGTGACATGGTTAATACGTTATGGCCAAGTTGCGCGTAAACTAGCCGCTTGACCGCGTTCGCGCAACAGTTTCAAGGCGTTTATCCCCCCTCGACCTCACGGCCTCTGCCGTCTCGCGAGATCGGCCCTTCACGGGGGGCACGGCTCATGGAGAACGAAAACAGAAAACGGGTTCTTGATATTAACAGATTGGCACGTCAGCACCAACGGGTCGGAGATCAATATGACAAAATCAAGAACCCCTTTCGAGGAAGGAACTGAGCGAGGCAGTTTCGAGACACGTGCGAGGAAAGAGCGGTTTCTGGATTTGTTTTGACCGCCGAGCGGGGCGACTGATAGCAATTGAACTATGCGACACACCATTTCCGTGTTGGTCGAAAACAAGTTTGGCGTGCTGACGCGCGTGGCCGGTCTGTTTAGCGGACGCGGCTTCAACATCGACACGCTCAACGTTGCTCCGACACAAGACCCGACCATGTCTCGCATGACGATCGTCACGCGGGGGAACGACGCGACGGTGGACCAGATCGTCAAGCAGCTCGAAAAGCTGGTCGAGACCGTTAAGGTGCAGGACTTTCGGGAAGGCGAATTCGTGGATCGCGAGCTGGTCATGATCAAGGTGGGCGTCGACTCGAAGACGCGCGCCGAGGTCATGCAGATCACCGACATCTTCAGGGCCAAGATCATCGACGTCCAGCCCAAGACGCTCACCATCGAGATCACGGGCGACGAGAGCAAGGTCGAGAAATTCATCGAACTGATGAAGGCCTTCGGCATCCTCGAACTGACGCGGACGGGCAAGGTGGCTTTGCCGCGGAAATGAGGCGGGACGGCGGGGTCACGGGTTCGCGGGTTTGCCTTTCTATTTGACGCCTGGCGCCTCCTCCGGCGAACATCGGGTCCGGTTGGTTCGAGTCCTGGAACCCGACCCCGGGTGGAGCCAGGCGGATCGACAGGTAGACAGAGACACAACCCGGTGTGGCTATGTGAATGCCACACCACCATCACGGCATATCGAGCATGGCAACTATTGATTTCGGCGGCACACGGGAACAGGTCATCACGCGCAAGGAATTCCCGATGGCCAAGGCGCGCAAGGTCCTCAAGAACGAGGTCATCGCCATCATCGGGTACGGCGTCCAGGGCCCGGCCCAATCGCTCAACCTGCGCGACAACGGCTTCAACGTCATCGTCGGCCAGGCCAGCCAGTTCAAGCGCGACTGGGACCGCGCCGTCCAGGACGGATGGAAACCGGGCAAGACGCTCTTCGAGATCGACGAGGCGGTCCGCCGGGCTACGATCGTCCAGATTCTGGTCTCCGATGCCGCCCAGCGCGCCGTCTGGCCCGTCATCAAGGCCAACCTCAAACCGGGCGACGCCCTCTATTTCTCCCACGGATTCTCGATCGCTTACAGGAAGCAGACCGGCGTCGTGCCTCCCGCCGACGTCGACGTCATCATGGTCGCCCCGAAGGGGTCCGGCACCTCGGTGCGCCGCAACTTCCTGACCGGCGCCGGCATCAACTCGAGCTTCGCCGTCGAGCAGGACGCCACCGGACGCGCCGAGGAGCGCTGTCTGGCGATCGGGATCGGGATCGGATCGGGCTACCTCTTCCCCACCACGTTCGAACACGAGGTCTTCAGCGACCTGACCGGCGAGCGCGGCGTACTCATGGGCGCCCTGGCCGGCATCATGGAAGCCCAGTACGATGTGCTGCGCGCCAACGGCCACACGCCGAGCGAGGCCTTCAACGAAACGGTCGAGGAACTGACCCAGAGCCTCATCCGACTGGTCGACGAAAACGGCATGGACTGGATGTACACGAACACCTCGGCCACCGCCCAGCGCGGTGCGCTCGATTGGAAGCCGCGGTTCAAGAAGGCCGTCCTGCCGGTGTTCAAGGAGCTGTATCAGCGCGTCAAGACCGGCAAGGAATGCGCCCGTGTGCTCAAGGCGTGCGGAACCCCCAATTACCAGGCCCAACTCCAAAAGGAACTGCGCGCGATTCGTGATTCCGAGATGTGGCTGGCCGGCGCCGCCGTCCGCGCTCTCCGGCCCAAGGAACCCGCCCGCACCATCGCCAAAGGCATCAAGGGCATCGCGGGGCGCGCAGCGAACTGACATCCGTCCATTCTCCTACTCCGCGGTCGAAGTTGTCGTGGTTCTCCGCGATTCTTGGATTCGCGTCACGTGTGATTCATGGCCGCGGATTGGCCTTTCAAGGCCACGATCGTGAACGAGAGGTTTTGTTCCGCGAAGGCGCTGGCGTACGCCGAGAGTGGGAGCAACGTGGGAAATCGCTTGTCAGCGTGTTGCCCGGTGGCGACTCGGATGGCCAGTTGTTTGAGAAAGGTCGTTTTGTCGGAGCGGCGATCGGCCCTGCGAGTCTTGGCGGCGGCCCTGCCGCGTCGAGTTCTTCGGTTCTTCGTGGTGAATTCCTGTCATTCCCGAACACCGTGGGCGGCGATGGGGTCCATTGGTCCACCACGGTGCAACACCAGGATTTGACTCCGCCGGTCGAGCCTTTACCATACGGCCCGTTTGTCGACGGGTGTCATGCCGGGCAGGGAACCGACACCCAACACACTCAACAAGACGTTTCTTTGAGCGTTGAGCGTTGAACGTTGAACGTTCGTTAAATCTGACTTGTGCATTGTGATCATGACTATTCGAGGGGCGCATTGCGCGCCGGTTTTTTTCGTTCTATGAGCCGCGTTCTCGCGACGGGTGTCGGCGCGCTCAGCCTCGCCTCCGGCCTGGCCGCGTCCGAGGTGCCGGACGCCGGGCCGCTGGCGTCCGAGTGGAAAGGCCCGTACGGGGGCGTGCCGCCGTTCGACCGGGTCGAGGTGGCGCATTTCAAACCGGCCTTCGAGACCGCGATCGGGGCCTACCGGGCTGAGATTCGGCAGATTGCCGACCAGTCCGCTCCGGCCAATTTCGACAACACGATTGCGGCGCTCGAGAAGGCGGGGCGCGCCCTGGATCGGGTCGAGGCTGTTTACGGCGTCTGGGGCTCGACGATGAGCACGCCGGAGTTTCGGGCCATCGAGCAGGAGATGGAGCCGAAGCTGGCGGCGTTGCGCGACGAGGTCTTTCAAAACGAGAATCTCTTCAAGCGCATCGAGGCCATCTACCAGTCGCCGGACAAGGCCCGGCTGACGTCCGAACAGCAGCGCCTGGTCTGGCTGCACTACACGGAGTTCGTCCGGGCCGGCGCGCGGCTCGACGCCGCCGGCAAGGCGCGCGTGGCGACCATCAACCAGCGCCTTGCGACCCTCTACACAACGTTCAGTCAGAATCTGCTCGCCGACGAGGAAGGGTACGCCACGGTGATCGCGGATGCCGCCGGGCTGGCCGGGCTGCCGGAGTCGTTTCGGGCCGCGGCGGCTGCCGAGGCGGAGGGACGGGGGCAGAAGGGCCAATGGGTGATTGCGAACACCCGATCGAGCGTCGAACCGTTCCTGACCTACTCGACCCGCCGCGACTTGCGCGAGCAGGTCTGGCACAACTTCGTTAGCCGCGGCGATCGCCCCGGCGCCCACGACAACAAGGCGTTGATCCCAGAAATCCTAGGGCTCCGGGCCGAGCGGGCACGGCTCCTGGGCTATGCAACCCACGCCCACTGGCGGCTGGAGAACTCGATGGCTCGGACCCCCGAGCGGGCGATGGAATTGATGGAAGCGGTCTGGAAACCGGCCCTGGCGCGAGTGCGCGAGGAGGTCGCCGACATGCAGGCGATCGCCGACGCCGAGGGCGCGGGAATCCGGATCGCGCCTTGGGACTACCGCTTCTACGCCGAGAAGGTCCGCAAGGCGAAATACGACCTCGACGAGAACGAGGTGAAACCCTACCTGCAGCTCGACAAGCTCCGCGAGGCGATGTTCTGGGCGGCCGGCCAGATTTATGGGCTGACCTTCACGCCGGCGGCCGACATCCCGGTGTATCATGGCGACGTTCGTGTCTGGGAGGTTCGAGGCGCCGACGGGCGCCACGTCGGGTTGTTCTATTTCGATCCGTATGCGCGAACGGGCAAGCGGTCGGGGGCCTGGATGAACGCCTATCGGAACCAGGAACGGTTCGAGCGCCCGATCACGACACTGGTCTCGAACAACTCGAACTTCATGAAAGGAGGCGCGGGCGAGCCGGTTCTGGTGTCCTGGGAGGATGCCAAGACGCTTTTCCACGAGTTCGGCCATGGGCTGCACGGCCTGTGTTCGGACGTGACCTACCCGTCGCTGTCGGGCACGCGCGTGCCGCGCGATTACGTCGAGCTGCCGTCGCAGATCAACGAGCGCTGGCTGGCGACGCCCGAGGTGCTCAACCGCTTCGCGCTCCACTCGAAGACCGGAGAGCCCATGCCGGCCGCGCTGGCCGAGCGCATCCAGAAGGCTTCGAAGTTCAACCAAGGGTTTGCCACAATCGAGTTCCTGGCCAGCGGCCTGATCGACATGAGACTGCATTTGGCCGGGGAGCGGGCGATCGACCCGGCGGCATTCGAGCGCGATGAACTGGCGCGACTCGGCATGCCTTCCGAGATCGTCATGCGCCATCGCATGCCGCACTTCGCCCATATCTTTGCCGGCGAAGGCTACTCCGCCGGCTACTACAGCTACCTCTGGGCCGACATGCTGACCGCCGATGCGGCGGAGGCGTTCCTCGAAGCCGGCGGCTTCTACGACAAGTCCATCGCCGCGCGATTCAAACGCCACGTGCTCTCCGCGGGCAACACGGTCGAGCCGACCGAGGCTTACCGGCAGTTCCGCGGGCGCGATGCCGGGATCGCCGCGCTCATGCGCGATCGGGGATTCCCGGTGCCTGCCGGGGCGAAGTGAGGCGCCGGGCCTTCGATCGCATTATGAAACGCACTGACCACAAGGAGGAACTCGAAGAACAGGCGCACTCCGACGCGCCTGAAGATGCGGACGCTGTTCCAGACGCCGCCCCCGCCGAAAGCCGGCAGGAGGCCAGGTCCGCCCGAAGCCCATCGAAGCACGTTCCGCGCCTTCTCGAGAAAACGCGCGCATTCCGCAATGCGGAGGAAGTGCGCCGCCTGGGTCTCTATCCGTATTTCCGAACCATTTCCTCGGCGCAAGACACCGAGGTGACCATCGGCGAGCGCAAGGTGCTGATGCTGGGATCCAACAGCTACCTGGGATTGACCAACCACCCGAAAATCAAGGAAGCCGCCAAAGCGGCGGTGGACAAGTACGGGGGCGGCTGTGCCGGGTCGCGGTTCCTCAATGGGACGTTGGACATCCACCTCGAACTCGAGGAGGCGCTGGCGCGGCTGGTGCAGAAGGAGGCGGTGCTGCTCTACAGCACCGGGTTCCAGGTCAACCTCGGGGTCATCAGCTCGCTGGTCGGCAAAGGTGAGTATGTGCTCGCCGACAAAAGCGATCACGCGAGCATCGTCGAAGGCTGCCTTCTGTGCCAGGGCAAGTTCGTCCGCTTCGCCCATAAGGACATGGCGGCGCTCGAGAACCGTCTTCAGATGATCGAGCGCGAGACCGGCAAGCTGATTGTGGTCGACGGCGTGTTCAGCATGGAGGGGGACATCATCCAGCTTCCCGATTTGTGCAAGCTGGCGAGGGAGTACGGGACGGTGGTCATGGTGGACGACGCCCATGCCATCGGCGTGCTCGGGGATCGGGGGGCGGGCACGGCGAACCATTTCGGCCTGGTCGATGAGGTTCACCTCATCATGGGAACGTTCAGCAAATCGCTCGCCAGCCTGGGCGGTTTCATCGCCTCCGACAAGGCCACGATCGATTACCTCAAACACCACTCGAAGCCGCTGATCTTCAGCGCCAGCATGAGCCCGGCGAACGTCGCCGCCGTGCTCGCCGCCCTCAAGATCATGACCGGCGAGCCGGAGCGCATCCAACGGCTCTGGCACAACACCGACCGCATGAAGCAGGGCCTGCTGGCGCTCGGTTTTGATCTTGGGGCGTCGCAGACGCCGATCCTGCCCGTGTACGTGCGGGATCTGTTGACGACATTCAAGTTCTGCAGACAGCTCGAAGAGCAGGGCGTGTTCGTCAATCCGGTCGTCTCGCCCGGCGTGCCGCCAGGCCAGGAGCTGCTGCGCATCAGCCTCATGGCCACCCACACTGACAACCAGATCGATTTCGCCCTCGAAATGATGGACCGGGTCGGACGCGAACTCGGTGTGATTTGAGCCGTTGCTCATGAACGTGCTGTTGACTGGCGGCAACGGATTCCTCGGCAGTCATATCCTGGATGCGCTGTGCGCCCGGGACATCCCCGCGGTCCTCCTGGCGCGGCCAACCGGCAATCTGCAGTTCGTCCGGGATCATCTGCCTCGCGTCGAGGTGCGCCAAGGATCCGTGACCGATCCGGCCAGCCTGCGCGAGGCCCTGTCTGGCATCACGCATGTCATCCATTGCGCGGGGGCGACCAAGGCGCTGCGCCTCTCGGAATTCGATGCCGTCAACCGGGGTGGCACCGCCCACCTCGTCGACGCCCTCGCCGCCCGACCCGGCCAAATCCGCCGCCTTATCCTCGTCTCGAGCCTGGCAGCCTGCGGCCCGGGCACCGCCCAAGCCCCCGCGCGCGAGACCGACACGCCACACCCGGTTTCCGAATACGGACGCAGCAAGCTGGCCGCGGAACGCGAGGTGACGGAACGCTGCCGCGTCGAGTACGCCATTCTGCGTCCGCCCGCGGTGTATGGCCCTCGGGATCGCGAGTTCCTGCGGCTGTTTCGGACCGTGCAACGCGGCTGGGCGCCTGCGATCGCAGGAGGGCGGCAGCCTTTGAGCCTGGTGTATGGTGCGGATGTGGCGTCGGCGGCGATCGCTTGCCTGGATCACCCCGCGGCGGCGGGAAAGGTCTTTCACGTCGCCGGCGACGAGGTGGCGACAGGAACACAGGTGACCGAATTGATCGCGCGCGCATTGGGGTGCCGCGTGAAGCAGGTGCCCGTGCCGGGTTTGCTGGTGCGCCTGGTTTGCGCCGCCGCCACCGCGGGGGCGCGGCTCTCGGGACGGGCCAGCCTGCTCGCGCACGACAAGCACCGCGAGCTGTTGGCTCCGGGATGGGTGTGCGACGCGGGCCGTTTGCAGCGCGAGTTGGGGGTGCGCTGTCCCACGCCGTTGTCCGCGGGCGCGGTCTCGACGCTGGCCTGGTATCGCGAACACCGATGGATGGACTGGAACTCTTGAAACACTACATTTTCATCGATTATGCGACGCAGGCGTACATCGCACTTGTAGGTGTTCTGATTCTGCTGTTTCACAACCAGACCGTGCCATGCTGGCCGTGCCTGGTGGCGGTCCACGCGGCCTGCCTGGTCCTGGTGCATCTCCTCATCCAGTCGCACGCCCGCTGGCCGTCGAACCGGTTCCTTGACTTCCTGCGGCATTTCTATCCGGTTCTGCTCTATACCGGATTCTATCGGGAGACGGGGATGCTCAACCATATGTTCGCGGGCGACTTCCTGGATGTCCACTTCATCCGCCTCGAGGAAAGTCTCTTCGGGCTGCAGCCGTGCCTCTGGTTGATGGACGCCTTCCCGTATCTCGCAGTCAGCGAAGTGCTCTATGCCTCCTACTTCTCCTATTACATCATGATTGTTGGCGTCGGGCTCGCCCTGTTCGTCCGCCGGCGCCTACAGTTCTACCACTATGTGTCCGTGGTGTCGTTTGTCTTCTACCTTTGCTACCTCACCTACATCTGCCTGCCCGTCATGGGGCCGCGCGCCTTCTTCCGCGGGATCGGCGGGTTCCGGCTGCCCGATGCGATTCAGGCTTCCGCGGGCCCACTGGCGTATCCGGATGCCGTGACACACGGCGTCTTCTTCAACATCATGGCCTGGATTTATCGGAATTTCGAGAGCCCCGGCGCCGCCTTCCCGAGCAGCCACGTCGCAATCGCACTCTGCACGGTCTGGTTCTCATTCCGCTACCTGCCGCGCATCCGATGGCTGCATCTGGTTGTGGCGCTGCTCCTGTGTATTTCGACCGTCTATTGCCGCTATCACTACGTGGTCGATGTCGTCGCCGGCGCCCTCACCGTCGCCATTCTTCTCCCCCTGGCCAATCGTCTCTACCATCGGTTCCAAGCGCGCGGGGAAGCGATCGCCGAGTGAAGCCGGCGGGTGGGAGCCTCCCACGCCATGCCGCGCACAGGCGGCGCTTTCCGTGAACCGTGGTTTCTAACCCGCATAGCAGACATCATGCGAGGTCTGACCACCCTGTGCACTGACGGGGTGTCCACTCTCTATGCACTTCCTCTTTTCTTGAAAGAATAGAGTTTGGTTGCGGCTTTGCCGCGCTGTGAAATATGCGGGTTAAACCCGGGCCTCGCGCCGCGCCTACTTCAGCATGGCGCGGACGTCGCGCATAACCGCCTCCGGATCGGGGAACTGGCCAGTGGCCTTCTTCGAGTAGACGTTGCGTCCGTTCACACTCACCTCGAAGACTCCGCCCGAAGAGGGGATGAGCTTGAGCGACCCGATCTTGAACTTGAGACCCAGCAGTTGCGCCGCCAGACCGACGGCATGGGGTTCGTAGTTTCAGGCCACGCAGTACTCGATGACGATTTCCGCTTGCATTGTGTGGGGCCAAAGGCGGCCGAACAAACTCGACTCGCTCACTGCCGGTTCTGACCGTGCCTCAGTCTAGACGCGAGATCCGTCCGGGTCAAGGCGCGGTGCATCTGGTTTGTCGGTGTTCTGAGGAGTCCCCCGTGTCTCCCCGCCCTTCTCTCCCGCGCCTCGCTCAGTAGAATCCTCGACCCGTTTAACGCAGCACAGAAACTTGACTTGTCTGCAACATGTTTCACCGGTCAAGGCTGGGGGCAGGCAGTTGGCCTTTTGCCCTTGATCCTCTGATGGAGGGGCAACATGCTCCGCATCTTTGAGATGCGAGGCGAAACCATGAAGCCGTCCCGCCAGGCAGTCGTCACCGTGGCTTCCGGGCAGCACACCGAGATTCTGGACCGAACGTTCACGAGTTTTGGTCAGAATCCTTTCCTCGAGCTGCACGCCTTCATCCTGGGCGAACGCCTGCCCCAGCGGCAGTTGCCGGGCATCGTCTACCACCTTCGCGAGCCGGACCCGACGTACCAGCACTTTCTGCGGGAGATTTATTACCGCCGCTTTGCGCTGATCGATGAGCTCGATTGCGATTACGCGCTGATCGTGGACAACCATGATGTCCTGTGCCTCCAGCCAATCCCCGAGATCCCGGCTCTGCTGCGTGGGGCGGCGGTCGGCGCCTGTGTGGAGCATGCTGGGGGCAAGTACATCGCGGGTCAGGGATACACCAGTTCGTACGTCAACGCCGGGGTGACATTCTGGAACATTGCGGCGTCGCGGCGCATTCGCGCGGACGTTGTTGCGCGGGGTCGGGCCCGTTTTCGGAGCATCGAAGACCAGCTCACTCTCAACGAAGTCGTCCACACGCGCTACTATGACGACCTAATCCTGCTTCCGTGTCAGTACAACTACCGGCCTTGCCTGGCTCCAACCCGGGTTCGCGGGTGGCCCACCGTGAGTCACCTCGATGGCGTTCGCATCTATCACAATGTCTACTCGCTCGATGCCGCGCGGAAGCTCATCCCGGTGGCCGCCAGGGCCGCGCTCGAGACCTTGCCGCCCGACGGGCGGGCGTTGACCCCCTTCCAGCGGTTCAGGCGGAGGGTGCAGCACCGGCTGTTCTACCGGCACCAGGTCAGGTGATCTCTGACGTTCCGCATTCCGGAGGCCGAGGCTCCGAGAAATGCTTTCACTGAAAAAGCGCGGGTGTGATCGAGAGCGTGTGGCGCCCTCAAAGGCGGCGCTTGTTCACAGGCTTGAACGCAGCGCGATTGCGGAAAGAGAAGGCGCGGTTCCAGTTCGAGAACTTGAATGCTTCGAGCATCCGTGCCGATGCGGGCGCTCGCTCGATCAATGCCCGCTTGAATCGCGCGCCGGCGGAGGTCGGCGCACACTCGTGCGGAGCGGACCCTGATTTGCCCCGGGCGGCGCATCCCTGCCACATGTTGGAGTAGTCGCTCTGTTGCGGCACCTGTTCGAAAAGGGGGCGCTGCGCGTCCTTTCGGGCCTGCACGAACAGCAGGACGGGGCAGGCGTTGATCAGGGGAGTGCGGGCCTTGATCGACGCCGGATCGCTCACCTCGTACCACCGGCGACGCGGGCCGTATTCCATGGCGATGAGGCGCTCGACGCTGAATCCGTTGTCCGCCGTGAAGATGCGGAAGAAGAGTTCCGGGCTGTATTGGTAGAAGCCGTGGCCGAAGTAGTTGTTGGCTGTCGTGTGGAGGATCACCCGGCCGCCCACTCTCACCAGTTCCATGCAGTTGCGGATCGCCACCAGGAAATTAAAGACGTGCTCGATCGTTCCGCCGTCGTACACGACATCGAATTGCCCTTTGAGTTCGGAGGCTATGGGCTGATTAAGGTCGTGGACGGTCGTCGCCCCCTCGAAATCCGAGGCGTCGAGCGACTCGATCCGATGGGCGCCAAGCAGACGAAAGAACGGCTCGGCGTAGCGTTCCCCTTGCCGCCCCGCGAACAACTCGGGATGCCGGGCCGGATCGATGCCGTTGTCAATGAGCAACTGGCGCGATTCTCGATTCCCGGGGAGGTAGCTCTGCCGACCCAGAGTGATGGTGTTGGTGAACGGAATGCCCGACTTCATCCCCGCCACGAGCAGCCGTGCCGCTTCTGTGTCGATGGCCATAAGTTGATTTGATTGTTGGGAACGCGCCGACCCTGGAGCAAGCAAAAAGGCCCGGCGCTAGCCCACATTTCTCGCCAACTTCTGAAGAACGCGGCGCCGATGTCATCGGAAGGTGCATTCATGCGCGCTAGCAAAGCACAACCGCGCCGGGCCGGCGTGATGTGAAGCCCCGCGGGACCGGGCCAGGATGCGGGCCGCGCGATTACTCCGCGCGTCCGCCCTGTGCGGATCGCTTCCGATAGACGAGAAACGACTGTTCACCGAAATCGAACCGCACATACTGATAGGTCTTCAGCCCGAGATCCACCGGCTCGAGGTCGGCGCAGCGCGATTCCACCCAGGCCCGCCATTCGGCGTTCGACATGCGCGTCTGGTGCAGTTCGACGCCGTCGACTACGCTCGGACTCGAACTGGTCGAGGCGATGAAGAGGCCGCCCTCGGTCAGATGCGATCGAATGTTGGCGAACAACGGCTCGAGGCCGTCCCTGTGGATGTGTTCGAGGACTTCCCATGCCGTGATCAACTCGCACTCGAGTCTCTCCCCGTCCCGCAGCACCGTGAACGGCTTGGCGATATCGCAGGTGAAGAGGTTCCTGTTGGCGAGGCCGGCCCAGTTGGCACGACGGTGTTTCAGGGAATAATCCGAACCTTCCAAACCCACGGCGATCCAGCCCAGCGCGGCGAAGTCGGCAACCAACTGCCCACCCGAACAGCCCAGATCCATCATCGACAGCCTGCCTCGGCCGCTCCGCCGGCGGAAGTGTCTATGCATCAACAGCACGAACTTCCGATTGGTGCTGTTGTTGTACCGCGTCCCATGCGGCACGGCATGGTCCGGACTGTCGAACGCCACCGGGTGCTTCGTCTCCACCTTCAACACGGTGTCACAAACCGGCCCACACTCCCGCCTGATGAAAGGGCGATAGAGCGGAAACAACACCCAATGCACTCCCACGTAGATGCGCGCGTAGAGCGCCAGCCCCACTCGCCGCCATTCGCCCTTGGCCAGGAGCCCAAGGGCCAAAGCGACGTTTCTCAAAAAGTACCTTATATAGAACATGATCCAGAGCTGCCCAATGGGGTGCAAGGCCCGCAGGCGCAAAAACTTAAGGGGTTGCGCCGCCGACGCAAGACGAATGTACTACGGGTCCCTTCCACACACACGGTTATTTCATTTAAATTCCTGAAGGGTTGCTGTTGTTGAGGAAGAACTTGTCCTCTTCGGGAATCTGTGTTCCGCCCTGAATCGGTGTGGGAATTCTCTGGCTCGCTCGACCCGTGCCGTGCACCGAATCGGTGGGGAACTCCACACAGATTCGGGTCGGAACACAGATTGAACGAGCGGAGAGCCGAACTTCCCCGACCCGCGCCGTGCCAACCGCACCTATCCGTGTTGGTCGCTGCTGGTGTTCATCGCCATGGCCCTGTTTGCCGGCCGTGACAACCTCGCCGCCATTCAGCGATACGCCCAGTTCCTCACCCAGGCCCAACGCGCTTGGCTTGGCTTTCCGCGCAAGAAAGGCACCTCTTTCCGCAAAGTCCCCAGCTACTCCGCCCTGCGCAACCTGCTCATCCGGATCGATCCTCATCAACTGGCCGACTGCCTCAATCGTTGGCTCCAGGCCAACCTCGGCACCCTTCCCCGCGCCCTGGCCCTCGACGGCAAATGGATTCGCGATCGCGCCCTGAGCCTGTGCCTGAGTGAACCACCAGAGCGGCGCCCCCGTCGCCATGGGATTTGCCAAACAAAAGACCCAAGACAACCAGCAGCAAAGCAAAGACGACTACAAACGTGAAGGCGAGCACACCGTCGCCCTCCGGCTCTACGCGACCACCAACCGCCAAAAATTACGAACCTGTCACTTTATCGAATGCCTGTGGATTCGCACACAGGTTCAGGGCGCAAGACTGGGTGTCCGCCGTCAATCGACTTTCGCCATGCCGGCCAGCTCCGACATGGCTGTCTCGATGCGCTGGCGTTCCAGCCCGCGGAACCGATGGAACGGTTCGGCCATGAAGTCGCTGCAGAGTCCCAGGCAGGACGCGGCACACTTGATCCCTTTGATGATGGTCGACGGGTATTTGCCGACGCGGTAGAGGCGGTTCGACACTTCGAGCACGCGCTCTTGGAGGTCGCGTTCGCGAGCGAGATCGCCGCGGCGCGCCGCCTCGTACAGCGCCACATAAAGGCTGGGGAAGAGGTTCGCGCCGCCGCTCACCCCGCCGTGCCCGCCCATCAGCACCGAGGGCCCGAGCAACTCCTCCGGCCCGATCATCAACGTCCAGTCCGGCCTGGCCGGCAGCATGTGCAGGGCGCGGTTGAAATAGGCCAGATCTCCCGAGCTGTCCTTCATGCCCAGGATGCGCGGCTGGTCCATCGCCCACCGGACCGTCTCGAGATCTAGCGCGACCTTGGTCAGCGCCGGCATGTTGTAGAGGTAAAGGGGCAAGGGGAGTTCCGGCAGCAGATGATCCAAGTACTCCCGCAATTCCGGCTGGCCCTCCGGCATGTAATAGGGCGGCGCCAGCACCACCGCACTGGCTCCGTGCTCGGCCGCCGCCCGCGCCATGCCCACCGCCTCGACGAAGGCCGTGTCGGTGATCCCGACCAGGACGGGGACCCGCCCGGCCACCTGGCGGCACACCCGCCCGATCAGGTCGCTCCGGAGGCGGTATCCGAGGCTGGGACCCTCGCCGGTCGTGCCGAGTATGAAGAGGCCATGCACCCCGCCGCCCAGCAGATGCTCGATTAGCCGTTCCAAACCGGCGACATCGAGCGCGTCGCGATTCTCGAGGGGCGTGATCATCGGCGGGATGATTCCGCGCAGCGGACGGGGCAGCGTCGTCGAATTCACGCGGTGTTTATGGGTCACGGCGGCCAATTAGTCGAGCACGACCCGATTCGAGGTGTGTTCGACCCGTTCGGCTCACCCTTCCCGGTCGCGGGCGTACCAGTCGATCTTTCGGGTGGCGTACATCACCGCCCCGAGGGCCAGGAACAGCGCCACCGTGCCGAACAGCAGCGAATACTCCTGTTGCCGCAGGATGATGAAGAGATAGCCGTAGATGACCGACAACCCCAGGGCCGTCAGCCAGGCCCGCCGCGCCCCGCGCAGAACGAAGGCGCTGTAGGCCCCGATCAGAGCCGTCGCCGCCCCCGCCCCCGCCGCGTACGCCCAGGTGAATGGGACGATCTCGCTCAGGGAGAGAAGCGCCAGGTAGAAAAGGCACAGGGCCGCCCCGACCAGTGTGTATTGGAAAGGATGCACCGGCACCAGGGCGCGCACTTCGAACAGGAAGAACGCCGTGAACACCAGCGCCAGAAACAGAATGCCGTACTTGATCGAGCGTTCGACGTAACGATAACTGTCCACCACGGGAAGCACGCTCACCCCGAACAGAGAGCCGGAAAGCACCTCGCCCGAAAGCAGATCGCCCTCGTGATCGGACCACTGCTGTGGATAGCCGCGCCCATAGTAGCTCACCAGCCAGTCCGCCTGAAACCCGCTCGCGCTGACCTTGCGCTCCGACGGCAAGAAGGCGCCGTCGAAACTCGGGTCCGGAAACGGCGACGTCAGCCGCACGCGGTTCGACATCCCGAACGGGGCAAACCGCAGACTCCCGCTGCCATTGAGATTGAGCGAGAACTCGAAGGCGATCGACTCCGCATCGAACGGCATCCCGGGCACACGCGCCCGGATCGTCGGCCCGAGACTCCCCACCTTGCCGCCCGGCGCCAGGGTCAGCGTCTCCTCGCCCCATTTCACCCGCAAGGCCTCGTTGGCGCCCCGCAGATCGGTGATCCCAATCACGACCGCAGCCTCGTCCCACAAAATGTCTTCCCTGGCCACCTTCCAGTCCGCAAACGACGGCTTGGCAAAGCGTCCCTTGATCTCGAGGGCCGATCGGTACACCACCGCCTCGTAGATGCCCCGATGCAGGCGGTCCGGACGCAAATCGCCCGTGACCGAAAGGTCGATCGGCAGGAAATGCGCGCGAGCGACAACGGTCTCCGTAACCTCGTGCCGTTCCGACCGACCATCGACGATCTGTTCCTTCCAGGCCTTCACGTGCCTCTGGTAAGGCACCATCAGTACAGGCCCCGCAATCACCTGCGGATTGCCCCAGGTCGATGTGATGTTGGCAATCGCTTCCCGGTGCCGCGCGCGCCGTTCCGAAAGAACGCCCCGAATCAGCGTCAGCGGCACCAATCCCAGCAGGATCAGACACCCGATCGCCGCCATCTTGAAGAGAACGCGGCTGCGGGCGGTCGGGTCGGAGGACCTCTCGGAGAATGCGGGGGACGGGGAGGGCGAGTTCATCATGGGCCTTTCTTGTGTTGGGACATGGCTGCACCGAAGCGCTTTCGCGCGCCTCGGAAATCTCTGTCGCCAGCGCTCCACGATCGCCCCGGACGCATGGCCGGGGGCGGTCCAGGGCGAGCGGGACGATCGGAAGGGCTGGCATCGGGTTGAATTGCTCTGTGATGCAAAGCGACTCGGTCAATTCGTGAGGCGCGGGTCTGCGCGGCGCGTTCCCTGCTCCGCGCCGGCCGAGGGCCCGGGCGACGGACCAGACCGACCATCGAAGCAGTCGACCGGCAACTGCGAGCGTTCATGGCGATGACAACGACGCGACGAGGATATGCCAGATCGACATACTTTGCAATACAAAGATCGAAGATATCCCGCGCGCAAAGGGCAACTCCGCAACCAGGCGCCGCCGCTCGGCGTCGCCGGCACGACCCGCGCACCCAAGCCCTCGCCTCACGTCGCCGCGAAGAGCGCGAAGGGTGCGAAGGCGGGCACCGCGGTCAGGATGGGCGTCTCGGTTCTTCCCTAAGCCGCATCGCAGTCATCCTGCGAGGTCTGACCGCCCTCAGTGCACTGACGAAGCAGGTCATCTGCGGGTTAAGGCGACGATCGGGGGGCACGAACGCGCCATTGCGCGCGGACTGCTACTCGGCCATGCTGCGGTCCATGCACGAACCTGGACAACTGGACGAGTTGATGATCTGCCGCCTGGATGCGGGGCGTCGGGAATTAACGCCGTGCTCGATCGTGATTTTCGGGGCGAGCGGCGATCTGACGGCGCGCAAGCTGATCCCGGCGTTGTACCATCTGCATCGGGACAGGCAATTGCCGGAGCCGTTTCGTGTGGTGGGCTTTGCCCGAAGAGAGAAGACGGACGATTCGTGGCGGGCCGAGCTGGGCGAGGCGATGGCGCAGTTTTCCAGGACCAAGCCGGTCGATGCGTCGGAATGGGAGAAGTTTGGGCGCAAGCTTTCGTATTGTCGGGGGGATGTCGACGACCTGGCGGCCTACAAGAGACTGGCCGAGCACCTCGGCGGCTTCGGTGATCCGCGGCTGAGCCGCAATCTCCTTTTTTATCTTGCCGTTTCGCCGAGCCAATTCGGGGGCGTGGTTGCGCGGCTGGGGGAGGTTGGTCTGCTGCAGCGGGATCCGGAGCCGACGTTTTGGCAGCGGGTGGTGGTCGAGAAGCCTTTTGGCCACGACTTGGCCTCGGCGCGGAGTCTCAACGCGGATCTGACGGCCTCGGTGCACGAGAAGAGCATCTTCCGCATCGATCATTACCTGGGCAAGGAGACGGTGCAGAATATCCTGATGTTTCGGTTTTCGAACGCGATCTTCGAGCAGCTCTGGTCGCGTCAATCTGTGGATCACGTGCAGATTACCGTGAGCGAGACGCACGGCGTGGGGGAGCGGGGCGGGTATTACGAGGAGGCCGGGGCCTTGCGTGACATGGTGCAGAATCACCTGCTGCAAGTGCTGGCGCTGGTGGCGATGGAGCCGCCGGTGTCGCTCGCGGCCGAATCGATTCGCAATGAGAAAGTGAAACTGCTCGAGTCGATCCGGCCCATCCCGCCTGCGTCCGTGCCGCGGCAGGTGGTTCGGGGGCAGTACGTGGCCGGGCCCGGCAGCGACGGCAGCAGCGAGCCGGTCCCGGGTTACCGTCAGGAATCGAAGGTCAAGCCGGACTCGAACGTGGAAACATACGTGGCCCTCAAACTCGTGATCGACAACTGGCGCTGGTCGGGTGTGCCGTTTTATCTGCGGACCGGCAAGCGCCTCCCGCTGGGCGCGAGCGAGGTGCGCGTGGAATTCCGGAGGACGCCGACCGTTTTGTTTGCGGCGCAGTGCGGGCCGACGCTCGATGCGAACGCGCTCACGCTACGGCTCCAGCCCGACGAGGGGATTTCGCTTCGCTTCAACGGGAAGGTGCCGGGGGCGAGCACGGCGCTGCGCCCGGTGCGCATGCACTTCTCGTACGACGCCACCTTTGGCGCCTACACGCCGGAGGCGTACGAACGGCTGTTGCTCGAGGCGCTGGGCGGGGACGCCACGCTGTTCATTCGACGGGACGAGGTCGAGACCGCCTGGAGCATCGTGGATGCGATCCGGGAAGGATGGGAGGGGCAACCGCTCGGCGCCCGCGAGTTCTACGCCGCCGGAAGCTGGGGACCAGTGGCGGCCGACGAGTTGCTGGGGTCGGAGGGGCGCGTGTGGCGCAATCCCTACCCGATCGTGTGAGACACCGGTTTTCAGGCGATGAACACCGTCGAGTTGCTACCCTTTCCTGACGCCGCCTCGCTGGCCAACGCGGCCGGTCGGAGGTGGGCGGCCGAGGTGGCCGCCGGCGCGACCCACGGCAAGGCCTTCTCGGTGGCCCTGTCGGGCGGGCGGATCGCGTCTGCGCTTTACGCGGCTGCGGTTGCGGCCTCGAGAGGCCGGGGTGATCTCTGGCGCGAGGTCGAGTTCTTCTTCGCGGACGAACGCTGGGTGCCGCTGGACGATCCGGAGAGCAACTATCGGCTCGCCCGCGAGCATCTGTTCGATCCGCTCGGGATCGCCGATCGGCGCATCCATCCGATTTCCGTCAGTGCGGACACCGAGTTCGCGGTGGCCCAGGCCCAGGCGGAAGTCCTGCGCGCCACGACGGCGAACGAAGACGGCGATCCCATGTTCGATCTGGTGCTGCTCGGCATGGGCGAAGACGGGCATGTCGCGTCGCTCTTTCCCGATGCGCCCCCGGCGGTGGTCGAGAGCCGCGCCGTGTATCTGGCCGTGATCGGCCCGAAGCCGCCTCCTCAGCGAGTGACGCTCAGTTATGCCGTCCTGGCCGCCGCGCGCCGCGTCTGGGTTCTGGTGTCCGGGCCGGGGAAAGGGGCGGCTCTCGAGGCCTCGATGGCTTCCGGCGGAAGGACGCCGTTGGCGCGCGTGCTGCAGTCACGCAAGCATACGGTGATCCTGACCGATGTCGCGGTCATTGACCGAGGACGCGCAGGATGATCTCGACCGGGCTGTCTTCGCGGGGCAGGGCTTTGCCTCGGACCTGGTGGATCTCGTCGTCGCTGCGATCGGGCCCGGGATTGTTGACCAGGGCGGAGGCGTCGGTGATGAGGGAGACGATCGATCCGCCGCGCTGGGCGGCGAAGTCGCCGTTGACCAGAAACGATCCGTTGTAGAGCCAGCCGCGCGATCCGCTCGAGCGGACGCGCGACCCGATCTTGACGAAGTCGGCGAGCGGGCGGCGTACCTCTTTGCGTCCGCGCTGCCATCCGACCTCGATGCCGATGCGTTCTCCTGGCAGGGGGGTGTGCGGGTCGTCGTGCAGGACGTTCGTGTTTGCGGGCTTGACGCCGAGCAGGAGCATGGCGAGGTGGATGTCGCGGGGCGCAGCCTCGGTGCGGAAGATGCTCTCGTGCACCTTGCCGGTGGTCGTCACGACCGCGTACTCGATCAGGCCGGCGCGTTGGTTGACGGCGGCTGGAAACCGCACCGTGCGCGCCGCGCGATCGAGGGTGACGAGTCCAATCCGGTGAATGCCGGCGCGATCGAGGCCGGAGTCGGCGAGAGGAGTCGGTTCCTTGCCGACCTGCTCAGCGGCCATGACCCGCTCTCGGAGGGGCGAGCTCCGCGAGTCCCCGATCGAGGACTGGGAAGGTGATCGAGCCTGCTTTTCAACCAGGGCCTCGTGGAACTCGGCCCTGCGAAAAGAGGGAGGTTCATCGGGATCAGTCGCAATGCCGGGCGCGCCGGCGGCGTCGGGCGCGAGGGTGCCCAGCACGAGCGCAAGGAGGATGCCGCGCGAGTCCGATCCCGGCCGGCGGCCGGGCAAGGGCGATGGTGGGGTCATTGGATCGCGGCGCGGCCGCGGGCCAGGGCGATCAAGGCAAAGCCCGTGCCATACGGCTGGTGATAATCGTAGAAGGGGTAATCCCACCAGGAACCGTCCTTTTCCTGGAGCGGGAGCAGGATCGCCGCCAATCGTGCATGGTGTGTCCGGGCGCGTTCGGGTTCGAGTTCGTCGGCGCAGAGCGCGGCATAGAAATGGCCGTAGTAATAGAAATAGCCGGCCACCTGGAACCACGATTCGTGGGGGACGGGGCGCTTGCGTCCGATGGAGAGCCAGCCAATGCGGTCGTTGAAGCGTTCGAGCCACGTCTCGAGGACGGTGTCGGTGATGTTGGTCTCGCCCCACCAGCGGAGGGCGATGTTGCAGGCCTGGGAGCGGCCCAGGCTGCCCGCGGGGCGATTGATGTAGCGCATGGGCCGCCACTTCAGATCCTCCGCGTAGGCATAGCTAAAGTCGGGCTTCTGCTGGCGTTTGATGGACGCCACACCACGATCGACGAGCTTCTGCGGAATCTCGATTCCGATCCGTTTCGCTTCCCGGAACGCCACCAGGACGGTGGCTGTCACGAAGCTGGTGGACTCGGCGGCCGGCTGTTGCGCGCCCACCCGAAAGTCGTAATAGCCCCAGCCGCCGTCGACCGATTCGTAGCGGCCCAGCAGATCGATCTGGCCGCGGATGACATCGGCGATGCGTTGCCGTCGGTCGGAGTCAGGGGATGCGTGGCGGTGCATGGCTGCCAGCGCCTGGATGCCGTAGGCGTGCCCCCACACATTGTACAGGGCCACGGCATCGGCACGGCGCAGTCGTGGCAGGTTGTCGAGCAGCCAGGCCTCGCCGCGTTCGAGCGCCGCCCTCGCAGTCGGGTCGCGGTCCGCTGCGCCCGTTTCGATCAGGGCCTGCACGGCCAGCGCGGTCACGCCGGACCGAAACGCCTCATGCGCGCCCGGCACGGGGGCGAAGATGTTGAGGTCTTTCGTGCGCCGAGCGGATCCCCACGAGCCGTTTGTGTTCTGGCTCTTGAGCAGGAACCGGACACCACGGTCCACTGCGCGGTCCATGGCCGCGGCGCTGGGCGGCGCGGGGGTGTCGGCGCGGGCGGGGGCCGGCGCGAGGCAGCAGAACGCCGAACACAGCAACAGCCCGAGGACCCTGAGCCTGCATTTCTCACCATTCTTGCACATCGTGAAGCTGGGGTACGCAAAAGAAGTGCCAATGCAGGCTGGAGATCGATCGAGGATGGGCACAGTTCATGGAACGCGGCCTGGTCGAGATTCAAGCGAAGCATTGCATCGGCGTCTACTCGGGCTTCGAGAGTAGAATCGTGTCTCCTTCGGCAAGGCCGTCGACGATCTCGATGGTTTTGCCGTCCGATTCGCCGGTGCGGACCGCGCGTTTCTCGGCCTTGCCGTCGGCAACGCGGACGAAGACATGTCTGTCGTCGCCTTCGCCGAACACGGCCTGGACGGGCGCGACCAGGGCGTTGGCTGAACTCGTGTCGGTGAGCGTGACCTTGCAGTTCATGCCCGGCTGCAATTCCAGCGGGCCGCTGGGAGCGAGGCTGAGGGTTGCGCCGAAGCCGCCGGTCACAAGGGGGACACGGTCCACGGCCTCGATCTTGACGGGCACTTTGCAATTCGGGAGCGCGACAGGCGCGGCCTCGCCCGTCATGCCGATCCTGGTCTTGCCCAGGTCGGCCTCGGGCACGACGGCCTTGAGCTGAAAGCGATCGGGGTTGACAACGGTCATGAAAATCTCGTATGGGGCGAGCTTGCCGCCGGGAACGAGCTTCTTGATCACCACCGGCCCGGTGGTCCATTTGCCGGCTTCGCAGGCCCCGTACATGACCACGCCGTCCGCGGGCGCCCGGACATCCATGGCCGCCAGGTCCGTCTTGAGATCGTCGAGCCGTTTCCGGGCCTTCTTCTGATCGCGGGTCAGTTTCTCGACCTCGAGCTCTTTTCGCATGAGGGCTTTCGGAAGCGTCTCCTCGGCCAGTGCGAGCGCCAGTTCCTGGTCTCGCTTCTGGGACTGGAGGTTCTCGGTCTCGCGCGGAATGGCGGTCTCGAGATCGCGCTCGGTGCTGGCCCGGATGTTATCGAGGCTGAACCTGGCTGTCTCGACCTCGAACTCCTGGCGTTCGAGGATGATCTCCTCGGTCTGCTCGGTGAGGTCGTCGGCCTCGTACATCTGCCGGAGTTGCTTGAGTTCCTCGGCCGCATTGGCGAGGCGTTGTTCGGCGCTCTTGACGTTGAAGTTGGCGGACCTGATCCGCAGCTCCCGCCCGTGCTTCTCGAAGTACTCCTGGTCCTCGGCCGCGACGCGGCGGCTGCGGCGGGCGGCGGCGAGCCGTTGCGGCGTTGTTTCCTTGAGGCTGGCGAGTTCGGCGCGGGCCATCTCGAGGGCGATCGCCGCGGCCGGCGCGTCCTGTTCGAGGTCGGCTATCTGCTCGCGCAGCTTGTCGGTATCGAGCCGCACAAGCACATCGCCGGCCCTCACGCGCGCTCCATGAGGCACCGCCTCCACAACCGTCAGGTCCGCCCACGCCTTTGGCTCGAGGCGGACGGGATGCATCTCGACGGCTTCGAGCACTGCGTCGAACTGGACGACGCGTTTGATCGCGCCGCGCCCGGCGACGTGCGAAGCCGGTTCCTTCGGCGCAGCGGGCGTTGTGGCGGCGGGCGTGGCGGCCGAAGGGACGACCGCAGCCGTCGAGCGGCCGGGAGATGTTGACTTGCAGCCCACAGATGTCAGGGAAACGACAACGATCAGGGCCGCAACAGAACAAAGCGATGAACGGGGAGGACGCATACTACCAAGCGTGAGGCAACAACACGGCCCGCTTCTAAAGCAGACGCGGCAAATACACAAGTCCGCGTTGAAGCCCCTCCTCCGGGGTGTTGAAATGCGGGTAAGCGCGTGGTACTGACTGGGCAGATGGGACTCGGGGCAGAGACAGTGCGGATGGAGCGCCGGGCGATCGCCGCCCAGTCGGGGCGCGGCCCGATGCCGACGCGGCGTCGCCGCGTGTGGCGGTTGGCGTGGCGAACGGCGGGCGCGGTTGGCGCAGGTCTGCTTCTGCTTGGCGCGGTCTGTGTCTACGGCTGGCGGTTCGGCTTCACTCCGCTGCCGAAACCGTCGCCGGAAGAGGCGTGGACGCCGCTTCGAACAGCCCAGCCCGCCGAATTGACGCGCAGCGACTATTGGTACTGGGTGGACGAGTTCAACCGGGCGTCGGTCGTCAACCGCAGAAGCGACATCATCCGCGGCTGGACGCTCTTTGACTGGGCTCAAACCGGCCACCTGACGGAAACCAACCGCGCCGGGCTTGCCGCATTCTTCGGCGGCGACGCGACACTCGAGTCGTGTTACCGCGGCGCGTTGGCGGCCGGAAAGACGCACACGAACCTGTGGGAGCGACGGCGTGTGGGCCGCGACCTGGCCGGCCACACCCGGTTTGTCAATCATGCAGCCTGGAAGGCCCTCGAAGAGGAGCAGGCGGGGCGGACCGTTGGGGCGCTGCGGCGCCTGCTCGAGGGCTGGCACTTGTGCGCGAACGCCGGCGCCGCAGGCTTGACGCGGCCCGAACTGGGAACGCTCGCGGGGGCGTGGCACCGACTGGCGCTCGAAGGTCCGGGGATCGATCCGTCCGAGGGGCTGCAATTGATCGAAGGACTGGCGCAAGTGCGGAAGGCACTCCCTCGGGTCGATGTTGAATTCTTGCGCGCCGTGCACTCGAGGCAGGAGGTGTTTGGGCGTGCAGCCTCTGAGGGTCAGCTGCCGCCCGCGATCGGACGCCAGTTCTGGGCGGCATTCAGCCGGATGACAGGAGAGACGCTGGAGATTCTGGGGAACCTCGCCAATCGGATCATGGGGGGAAGCCGCAGCATTCCCGCCAACAATGGGCGCGGCATCCTCCACCTGGCCGAACCGTGCGACGAATTGCTCTGCCACATACAGATGCAGGTGGGGCGACCGGCGGATCTTGACCAGGTCCGCGACGCGTATGTCAGCCGGGTCCTGGCGGCCTTGCGTCGAGGGGCGGACGATGAGGCGCTGGAACAGGCCGCGGCCATGCAGGACGCGTTCGCGTCGCGTCCGTTTTGGAGCCGCTTTTTCGACCGCCCGGCGGCGTGGCGTTCCATCGGGGAGTCTCTCCCGGTGCGCCCGCTGGTCGAGGAGGCGCGCGCGGCCAAGGCAACGCTCGAATCGTGTCGTCTGGTGCTGGCCTTGCGGCTCTACCGCGATCGTCACGGCGAGTGGCCGGAGCGCCTCGATGCGCTGGCTCCGGAATGGCTGCCGGAGATACCGGAAGATCCGTTCACGGGGGAATCGTTCGCGTATCAACGCGAAGGGAACGGCTGGCTGGTTCAGGCGGTTCACCCCGACGCGCGGGCTCCGGAACCGGCCGATGAAGGCATCTTGTTCCATTCCGCCGAGCCGGCGGAGGCCCGCCTTCTGCGTCTGATCACGGGCCAAGCCACGCGAATCACGGGCGTCATGGACGTGCAGATGCTCCAGCGCTACGGGCTGGTGCCGAAAGGCCTTTCGGGGTTTCTGAGCCAGGTTCGCACAAACCAGCCTCTCGCCCAGGCCCTCGCGGCTGTCATCCCGGCCGTGTCCGATCTGCGCGGGCTGATCCGCCTCCAGGAGACCGGGGACACAGCCCGGATTTCAGATTACTCCTTCAAGTGATGAGAAATCCGGCCTAGCGCGCATATTCCCTTACACCCCGTCGGTGCACAGGGCACCCAGACTTCGCAAGATAACTTCTATGCGGGCTCGAGAAAGAAAACCGAAGACTCCAAAACAGAGGCCGATGTCGGCAAGAACGCAATGCGCCTTGCTGCCAGGGAACCATCCGGGCTAGAGTTGCTCACTCGATGAAATCTGTAGTAATTGAGTCAAGTTTTTGCGCTGCGCAGCGGCGCCGCTTAGCGAGGCGTCGGCTGCCGGTGGGCATGGCCAAAACCCAGCGCGCACGAACTGGTGACATGCTCGGTCGGTCTGAGGCAGAGCCTCGCTAAACTGCCGCCGATGCGCAATCCGATCATTGCGGCCCTGGACGTGGCGACGGCGGAGCGGGCGCTGCCTCTGGCGGAGCAGTTGGCTCCTGTGGTCGGCGCGTTGAAGGTCGGCAAGGAGCTTTTCACGAGCGAAGGGCCAGGGCTGGTCCGTCAACTGCGCGCAACAGGCGCGGCCGTGTTTCTCGACCTGAAGTTCCATGACATCCCAAACACCGTGGCCAGGGCCGTCGAGGCAGCGGTCCGGTGCGGCGTCCAGATGCTGACCATCCACACCAGCGGCGGCACGGCCATGATGCGGGCAGCGGAGCAGGCGGCTCGGACGACGGCCGACGCCCTCGGACTCGAGACGCCGCTCGTGCTCGGGGTGACTGTGCTGACCAGCCTTGACGATGCGGCTCTCGAGGAGCTGGGCGTCGGGGACGGAACGGCCGGGCAGGTCGGGCGCCTGGCCCGGCTGGGGGTGAACTCCGGTCTGCGCGGGTTGGTCTGTTCGCCGCTCGAGCTGCGGATGTTGCGAGCCGCACTCCCGAAGCACGTGCAACTGGTCACGCCCGGCGTCCGCCCGGCGGGAGCTGGTCACGACGATCAGAAGCGGACGATGACTCCACAGGAAGCCATCGAGGCAGGCGCGGACTGGCTGGTCATCGGACGGCCGATTTGCGCTGCGCCCAATCCCCGTGCGGCGGCCGAACGCATTCTGGCGGACCTGGCCCTATAACCGCCGGTCTTTTGCGTTGCTAGTACGGGAAGTCTTTCTTTACCTTCGCGCCAGCAGGTTCACTGCTGCTTCAGCTTCGATGAGACGCTATGAAACCGCGAAGAAAAACCGCCTCGACGCGAATCGCCGGGGCTGAACAGGCCTCGAAGGCAGCCAAGAACCAGCCCGCCACGGCCAGTCGGCCTACTGGGCGCGTTCAGCCTCGGGCGGTATTGGCGAAGCCGAAAGCGCCCCTCGAGGCCGCGCGGCCCACAGCAGCCGCCAAGACGAGTAGGGGCGCGCCCCCAGACCAGCCTCAGACTGTTGCAGCAAAACCGAAACGTCCGGCCAAGGCCGTGCGCCCCACGGCGCCTGCGGCGAAGACCCAGGGCACAGCCGGCGTCCGACGTCGAACCGTCGCGGCAAAACCGACGGGTGCGTCGAAGGCCGTACGATCCAAGACAACGGCCAGGAAAACAGTCGTCAAGCAGCCGCCCGTGAAGAAGGCAGCCGCAGAGAAGAGGTCCGGCGCGGCGCCGGACCGGCCTCGAACTGCCGCGGCAAAACCGAGACGCGCGGTCAGGACACTGCGGCGCAGGATCAGCTTGCGGAGGATCACCCGCGCAGCACAACCGAAAGAGGCGGCTGTGCCGGTTGTCGGATCCGCGGGGACGGCGACAAAGACAAGTCCCCCGATGCCGAGGCAACGGCGCATCCCGCCGATCCTTCTCGAAGGCGACGAGATGCCGACGCCGCTCGTGAGCGGTCCCGGACGCCGTTTCTCGCTGGGGCCGACACCGCCATCGCCGGCATTGGCGTTGGGGGCCGCTGCGGAGCGCCTTCCTGCCGCGTATGGGACGCGGCGGCTGTGGCTGGCGGCGCGCGATCCCCATTGGCTCTATGCCAATTGGGATCTCAGGTCCGAGGAGATGGAGGAACGCGAGGGGCGCGCGGTGTCGGGGCACCTTACCCTCCGCATCCACGAGAATGCGGTGGGCCCTGCACCGCTGCTCCAGATCCCTCTGGCAAAGGGTGCGCGCTCCTGGTTTGTGCGTGTCGGGCGGGGCGGAGTGCGGTACATCGCGGAACTGGGGTGTGCGCAACCTGGTCTTGGCTGGCAAACCCTGCTCATATCGAACCCCGTCACCACCCCACCCGACGGCCCCGCGACGGCGTCCGAGAGGGAGTTTGCGACGATCCCGGTCGACGTTCCCTTCGCGGCGGTGGTCGAGCAGGCGGTCGAGGCTGCGCGCCAGGAGGAGCCGCTGGCGCAGGCTCTGGACGCGTTGCGGAACCAGGGTTTTTCCGATCTCCCGAGCCCCAAGGAGGTGCGCGCGCCGGTCTGGACCGAGACCCAGGAACGGGCTCTGGCGGAAGTCTTGCGCGTGGATGCGCAGCGGCGCGTGTGGGTGAGTTCTCTGGACGTGACCGGCCTGATTGCGGAGCGGTTGGGTCCGGCGGCGGAGAAGGAGCGCGGCGGCGAGGTCGAGCAGCCAAGTTCTCCGACCGGGGGCTTCGAGGCGGGCGAGGCGGGCGGCATCTCGAGTCCGTCCGGCGAAGGGCGCGCCATCGAGCGAGAGCGGGGTTTCTGGTTCAACGTGAATGCGGAGTTGGTTATTTACGGAGCCACCGAGCCCGATGCACGGGTCACGATTGCGGGTCGGGTAATCAAACTGCGGCCCGACGGCAGTTTCAGTCTGCGTTTTGCCCTCCCGGACGGCGAGTATGAGCTGCCGGTGGTGGCGCTGTCGAGATCTGGCGACGATGGGCGGAGCGCGGAGCTGGAGTTTCGGCGCCACACCGAGTACCGTGGGGCTGTCGGAGCCCATCCGCAGCATCCCCGGCTGACTCCTCCGCACGCGGAGAGCATCACGTCCGCCGAGACGGATCAGTCCGGCTGACGGCTGGCCGCTTTCTCATTATGCCTGGCTATCTCGCGCTCATCCTGCATGCCCACCTGCCGTTCGTCCGACACCCGGAGCACGAACGCTTTCTCGAAGAGAGCTGGCTGTACGAGGCGATCACCGAGACCTATCTGCCGCTGGCGGATCTGATCGAGCGCTGGCGCAAGGACCGGCTCAATGTGCGCCTGACGCTGACGCTGACGCCGACGCTCTGTTCGATGCTGAGCGATCCGCTGCTCCAGTCCCGGTACGAACGGCGTTTGTCGGCGCTGATCGATCTGGCCGAGAAGGAAGTGCATCGGACGTGCTGGGACGCCGGGTGTCATCGTTTGGCCGAGGCCTATCTCGATCGGTTCACCCGCCTGCGAGCCCGATGGCACGCATGCGACCGGAATCTGCTCGGGGTGTTTCGCGCCCTCCAGGACCAGAATCGCATCGAGATCGCCACCAGCGCGGCGACACATGCGGTGCTGCCGCTGCTCGGGGATCAACCCGCGGCGATGCGCGGGCAGATCCTCACGGCCAGGGATCACTATCGGGCGTGTTTCGGGCGGGATGCGGTCGGATTCTGGCTGCCAGAATGCGCTTATGCGCCCGGGGTCGAGGAGTTCTTGCGGGAAGCAAACCTGCGATGGTTTGTGGTGGACACCCATGGGCTGGGGAATGCCGTGCCGCGGCCGCGCTACGGAACCTATGCCCCGGTGTATACTCCGGAGGGGCTCGCCGTTTTCGGGCGCGACATCGAGTCGGCGCGCCAGGTCTGGAGCCGCAACGAGGGTTATCCGGGCGACACGCGGTATCGCGATTTCTATCGTGACATCGGTTTCGACCTCGATTTCGACTATGTGCGGCCTTATCTGCCTTCGCCGGATCATCGCGGTTTCACTGGGATCAAGTATCAGAGCATCACGGGCGGGAAAGGCGGGAAACGCTGCTACAATCCAGCCGATGCCCAGAGGGCCGTGACCGCCCAGGCCGCCCACTTCCTCGAAGCGCGCGAGCGTCAACTGGCGCGTCTGGCGGAGGTCATGGATCAGCCGCCGATTTTGACGGCCCCTTACGATGCCGAGTTGTTTGGACACTGGTGGCACGAGGGTCTGGCGTTTCTCGATGCCGTGGTGCGAGGCGCATTGGATCGGGCCTCGGACTTCACGTTTGTGACGCCGACGGATTACTTGCGTCGGCACGCGACCCATCAGGTGGCGCGGCCGAGCCCCTCGACCTGGGGCGAAGGCGGCCACTTGGGTGTCTGGCTGAACGAGAAGAACGAGTGGATTCAGCCCCATCTGCGCGTGGCGGAGCAGCGACTGACCGCCCTGGTCCGGCGTTATCCCGAGCCGGGCGAATTGGTCGACCGCGCCTTGCGGCAGGCGGCCCGCGAGCTGATGTTGGCGCAGGCGAGCGATTGGCCCTTCATTTTGCACGCGGGCACCAGTCCGGAGTACGCGCAGCGGCGCGTGGCCGCGCATTTGGGTCGGTTTCAGGAGCTGTATGACATGTTGATGGCGGGGGCCGTCGACGAGGCTGGCTTAAGGGAGATGGAGACGGTCGACAACCTTTTTCCCAATCTTGACTGGCGGTATTGGCGGTGAGACGGAGACCCGGCCGACGCAGGGGGCGCGCCGACTGCGCCGCCGATGAAACACCGGTGAAACATTTTGATCGCGGTCGCGGGACCGATTATTGATACTTAGGGTTTGTGCAAAAATTGATCGGAACTAATTTTTGCACAGACCATTAGACAACGAACGGGCGAATGAAGGTGTAATCGGATGAATCTGGCGTGGGTGGTTTTTGCCAAATCGGAAGTCAATCTGGCGTATGTCTGGGAGAAGGCGTCGATCGAGGCTCGGATCATCATCATCATCTTGTTGATCTTCTCGATTTTCGCCTGGTCCATCATGGCGACCAAGGCCGTCGAAATGCGTCGTGCCCGGCGGTTGAATCAGTATTTCGACGCCGAGTTCCAGGCGCAGAAGACGGTCTTCGCCATCTATGACCGGCGCGTTCAGGTGGACGGATGTCCGCTCTTTACCGTCTATCAGGCGGGATGTCAGGAGTTGGACGCGCGCCTGCGGGGCGCCGAGGGTAGGCCCCGGGGTGAGCGCATCTCGCTGACAACAATGGAGCATATCAAGCGAACGCTCGAACGCTCGGTGGCGCAGCAGGCGCTGCGGCTTGAATCGGGTCTGATTCTGCTTGCGATCGCGGTCAGCGGCTCGCCGTTTCTGGGCCTGCTCGGGACGGTGTGGGGGGTGATGGGCGCGTTTGGCGGCATCGCACAGGCCGCGGCCGAGGGCAGTGAGGCCGGCCTGACGGCGATGGCGCCGGGCGTTGCAGGGGCGCTGGTGACGACTGTCGCGGGCTTGCTCGTTGCGATCCCGTCGATGTTCGGTTATAACTGGCTCGTGCATAATTTGAGGGTCTTGACCGTCGAACTGGACAACTTTGCGCAACATCTGGTGTCGAACATGGAGATTGAATACCTGAGCGACAATGACCTCCGATGAATCCAGCGATCTGACCCAGCAGACGATTGATCCCGGCAAGAACCAGCCGGGCGTGCTCTGCGGTCATTGTGACCACGTCAATCACGGGGGGCTCACCGAGTGTGAAGTCTGCGGTTCACAGCTCTACACCAAGTGCTCGCACTGCGGACTGCAAGCGCCGCGCGTCTACACCCGCTGCCCCAAGTGCCGGCATCGGCTCAGAGGCCACAGCGGCCTTTCAAGACGGTCCAGGGACAAGTTGCGGCGGACGCCCTCTTCGTCCGATAAAGCGAACCGACAGCTCATCTGGGCGGCTGCGCTGTTGTTGGTCCTGGTCGTCATCGCAACGTTCTTCGTGATGCGTTACAAGGGGTGAGGATATCAGGAGGCGCGTGACATGCGGCGGTTCTCTCAACGCAATACACTGGTGACGCTGAGCGACATCAACATCACGCCTTTGCTGGACCTGGCGTTCGTGCTGCTCATCATCTTCATGATCACCACCCCCCTGCTCGTCCGCGAGCACAGCATGAACATCCGACTGCCCGACGGCGGGGGTGCGAGCGCCCGCGTCGATCGAAAGGACCTCAGGACGGTGGAAATCAGCCGGGACGGCCGCTACATGCTCGACAGGCGGGAGATTGCTTTGGACGACATCGAGAGACAGTTGGCAGCCACGTTCGCCACCAATCGCCAGATGGTAGTCAACATCCGTGCCGATGAAGAGGCCATGACCAAGCACCTCTATCCCGTCATCGATCGCTGCACGCGCAACGGAATCACGCGGTTGAGCCTGCGCACGGAGGCGCCGAGGCGACCATGAATCGACTGCGGTACAACTGTTTCTTCGTGTCGACGGCCATGCACGGCCTGCTGCTGGTGCTCTTCGTGGTCGGATCCGGCTTCCAGGCCATGGACCGCGAGCCGGAATCGGTGGAACTACCGCTACTGGACTTTGTGCCGATGCGGCTTGTGGACGCGGCCGTGGCCGGGGGCGGCGATCCGCGCGGCGGGGCGGCGCCCGAACGTTCGCCTGTGCAGACGCCCCCGCCACGCCCTGACCCTCCGAAGCCGAGACCGGTGGCGCCTCCGAAAGAGGAGGAGGCCGTCAAGCCCACTCTCGTGGTCAATGAATCCGAACCCAAGCCGGCGAAGGTGGAGACGCAGAAGCCGCCCGAGCCGGACCCGAAGGATTTCAGCGAGAAGGCGCCGACCAAACCGAAGCGCAAGATCGAGGTGAGCAAGAACCTGGTGACGCGCAGGCCGCAGGATGACGCCGCCGCACGCAAGAGAGCAGCCGAGAAGGCGGAGGCGGAGGCCGCCCAACAGGCCGAGCGCGCCCGCCAGGCCCGGAGCGGGCAGATCAGGAGCGTTCTCTCCACGCTGCAGGGCAATCTGTCGGGTCGCAGCGTGGTTGCGGTTCCGTATGGTCCGGGAGGCGGGGGAGAAACATACGCGGGCTACGGGCTGTATGTCCGGATGATTTATGAGCGCGCGTGGCGTCCGCCGGTCGAGGTACCCGAGCGGCGCAGCGTGGTGACAGCCCGCGTCGTGATCGCCCGTGACGGGAGCGTGGTGTCCGCCGAGATTGTGGAACGGTCCAAGGCGCCGGCACTGGACCAATCGGTGACGTCCGCGCTGGGCCGGGTGACAACGATCGGGCGTCCATTTCCCGAGGGTTCGACAGACGAGCGGAAGACCTTTCTGATTGAGTTCGATTTGAAGGCAAGACAAGGCACGGGATGAGCAGAAGCATATATTCCTTAGGATTTGCGTTGGTGCTGTTCGGATGCTGCGCCGGAGTCGGAACTCGGGCGGGCGAGACCGAGCGAATCCGCATCTCCGCGGAGGCGTGGTCGACCACGCCGCCGATTCCGATTGCGATGAGCGGGTACTCGGGCGAGGTCGATCGTGTGCTGCGGTTCGATCTGGAGATTGCGGGCTTCAAGTTCGTCGGCGAGAGCGATCCGAGTTGCCAATACGTTCTGAAAGGCGGCAACTCGGGCCAGGTTGAAGGGCGGCTCACGGACGCTCTGAAACGGGCGACCTTGTTTGCCAAGGCCTACAGCGGAGGCAGCGTGCGCGGTCAGGCGCACGCCCTGGCGGATGATGTGGTGCTTGCCGTGACGGGCAAGCCGGGCATCGCCCGCACGAAGATCGCCTTCAAAGTCACCCACGGCCAAACCAGCGAGATTTACGTGGCGGACTACGACGGCTACGGCGCGGTGCCGGCCACGCAGGACAAGAGCATCGCGACGGCGCCGACCTGGCGTCCGGGCCACCGCACGCTCGTTTACACCACCTACAAGTTGAACAATCCCGACATTGTCTCGCACGACCTCGACACGCAGGAGCGACGGGTGGTGGCCCGGTACTCGGGCTCGAACATCAGCCCGGCGGTGTCGCCGGACGGGCGGCGGGTGGCAATGGTCTTGAGCAAGGCGGGCAGTCCGGATGTGTACGTGGCCAACATCGACGGGACGGGGCTCAAGCAACTGACCCGGACCCGCGAGGACGAATCCTCCCCGTGTTGGTCGCCCGATGGGCGGATGATTTGTTTTGCCACGCGCATCGACGGCCGCCGCACGCTGGCGCAGGTGCCGTCGGATGGCGGCGCGATCCAGCGGATTGCGACATCGGGCGTTGTGAACCCAACCGAACCGGACTGGTCGCCGGACGGCAGGTACATCGCGTTCACGGCACAAATGGGGGCATTCGAGATCTGCCTGGTCAAGGCTGGCGGCGGCGAGGCGAAGCTGCTGACCACGGGTGAGGATCCGTGCTGGGCGCCCAATTCCCGGACACTGATTTTCACTAAGCGCGGCAGTGGAGGAAAGCGGTTCTTATCTTTGCTTGACGTCCCCACCAAACAGTCCAAGGATGTCCTCCAAAATATCGGTATTTCCTCCCAGCCAAGCTGGGCCAGGTAGACATGGTCTGTCGGTCTAACGAATTTATGAAACGCTCGGCTTTCCTGAATCTGCTCCTGATCGGTTTGTTTGTGGCGGCTGGTGGTGTCGGCTGCAAGAAGACCAAGAAACCGGTGACTCCTCTGGTGTCAATGGGATCGCGGGTGCCAGGGAGCGGCGCCGAACGGCGCGGTCCGATCACGCCACCGACCGTGCCGGAGGGGGCCAATGTGGGGGGGACGGAGCCGACGGTTGCCACGCCGCTCACCGATCCCTCGACCGGCTTCACACCGCAGGCGGACCTCGAGACGATCGAAGGGATGATCCCGGACACCGCTCATTTTGCCGGGCAGACGATCTATTTCGAGTTCGACAGCTCGGTCGTCCGAACCTCGCAGTATTCCCAATGCAACGCGGTCGGAGACGATCTCAAGACGAAACCCGAGGCCAAGCTCATGATCGACGGCCACTGCGACGAGCGTGGCACCGAGGAGTATAACCGCGCGTTGGGTGAAAGGCGCGCCCTGGCAACACGCGAGTGGCTGATCCGTTACGGGATCGCTCCCGAACGCATCTTCACGCGCAGTTTCGGCGAAGATCGCCCGGCCGATCCGGGCCATACCGAGGCGGCATGGGCCGCAAATCGGCGGGCTGAGTTCATTCTGCTGCTTCCGCCCAAGTAACCGACTCGGGCTTGGCGCTCCGCACGGCCGAGGGAAGCGATTTTCGGCGCTTTACACGCCGGAGGGCGTGGATTAGCTTCCTCCAGTGGGTTGACGCATATGAATAGCATTCTGGCAGTGTGGGGATTGAGCGGAGGCGAGATCGTCTTGTTGCTCGTCGTCGTCCTCATCCTGTTCGGGGCGAAAAAGATTCCCGAATTCGCCAAGGGCCTGGGGGAGGGCATCAGGGAGTTCAGGAAGACTTCGAAAGACACACCCGACACGAAAGCATGACTTTTATGGTTCCTTTTCTCGCAGCATTTGGTGTGGGCGGCACCGAGCTCATTCTGATTCTCCTGGCGGTGCTGATCCTCTTTGGAGCGAAGAAGATTCCCGATTTCGCGAAGGGTTTGGGCCAAGGCATCAAGGAATTCAAAAAGGCATCGCGCGAGGTGCAGGAGGAGATCGAGCGCGCAGGCGAGGAGTTGAACCCACCGCCCCCGCCCCGGCCTCCACTCGCGTCGAGTTACACACCGCCCGCCGAGTCCGTGCACCCCACCGAACCCGCCGCTACGTCTTCCGGTTCGACGCCCTCCGAGCCTTCGTCCAATCCCTGACTGAGAGCGGCACTGTTGTCTCCTCATGGCCGACCCGATCGAAGAGCCGCGTCTTGAGGAAGACGAAGACGGCGGCGGCCCGGTCAAGTCTTTCCTCGAACACCTCGAGGATCTGCGCTGGGTGCTGATCAAGAGCGGTTCGGCCGTGCTGATTTGCATGGTGATCTGCCTGCTCGCCGTCAACCAGTTGGTGACTGTTCTCAGGTGGCCGCTCGAACGCGCCCGCAAATTCAACCGGCCGACCAAACAACAGATCGAGCTCTATCTGGGCACCAACCGGTTGGCGACATTGCCCGCAACAGGCTCCCTCTTCGATGCGCTGCCGCTGGCGTCCAACCGAGTCACCCGATTTGAAATCGGGCCGGTCACCGTGGGCGAACAGCAGGTGCTGGCGCTCCGTTCGATGACGAACTCCTCGATGAGCGATGTGGGCCGGGGCCCGGGGCTGATCTTCCTCGATCCGATGGCGCCTTTTTTCTCGTCGCTGTACATCGCCTTCTTTGGCGGCATGGTGATCGCCGCGCCGCTTGTCGTCTATTATGTGGGGCAGTTCATCGTGCCGGCGCTCAAACGCAAGGAAAAGAAGTACGGCCTTCGCGCGTTCGGAATCGGCGCCGGCCTTTTCATAAGCGGGGTCTGCTTCTGCTATTTCATGCTCCTGCCGCTGGCGCTTCGGGCGGCCGAGGCCTACTCGCTCTGGATGGGGGTTCAGATGCCCGACTGGCGGGCGGAGGCCTACTTCAGCATGGCCACCAAGTTCATGCTCGGCATGGGACTCGGATTCGAGATGCCGGTGATTCTGCTCGCCCTCGTCAAGATCGGCATTCTCGACTACGCCAAGCTGGCGGGGATGCGCCGCTACATGATCGTCATCAACCTGGTGCTCGGAGCCTTGCTGACGACTCCGGAGGTCCTCACCCAGGTCCTTATGGCCATCCCGCTCCAACTCCTCTACGAGTGTTCGGTCTGGATTGCCTGGTACTGGGAATGGAAGGCGAAGCGCGCCCAGCCCGCCGCCGCCAGCTAGCGCGCCAGCTCGTTCATGGTCTTGACCGGAATGTCCCGGACCTGGGGATCGACCAGCGCAGGCTGACGCGCCGCATCGAAGCGATAGCCGTCGTCGGGCACAAGCGGCCACACAATGGGCGCAAGGCAGAGGACGGCGGCCTGGAATCCCTGCACGGTTGCGCCCAGATTGCCGGTGTGGGCCGAGTTGTCGGCCTCGTTCTCGATCACGAACGGATTCTCAAAGCCGCGCTGCATCAGGGTCTCGAGGAAACCGCGCCAATCCATGCTGTCGTTGCCGCCGAACCCCGGCAACATCGGCTCGTAGTGATGCCGGTCCCAGTCGTGCGCGGGAATGGGCACGCCCGCTTTCTTCGCGCGCGCCGGATCGACGGTCTGCATGGGATAGAGCGCCCCCCAATGAACTCGCGCCGGGCTGCGCAGGTTGCGCGTGCCCTTGATGTGGACGCGATGGATACGGCTCATGTCGGACGCGTTGATGACGTCGATGGGATCGATGTTCTGCCAGACGTCGTGGGATGGGTCGTAGGTCTCGCCGTGGGCGCGGCTCGGGATCAGGGCGTACATGAGCTTGCGCGCCGCGAGGGTGCCCGGAAGATTGTTGTATGTCGTGGGACTGCCGGCCGGACGCCACCCTTCCATCGGGCAGTTCTCGTACAGAAGCGTGACGCCGAGGCTCTCGGCGTAGCGCACGATCGGATCGAAGACGCGCACGAATTCATCGAGATTCTTTTCGAAGCCGCGGTCCTGGACGCCCAAGTCGTGATTGTAGCCGACAAACGTGCCCACCTTCACGTTGTTCCGATCGCCGCCGCACAGATGGGCGATGCGGATGAGTCTGAGCAGGTGATTCTGGTTCGCCAGCCTCTGCGCGGGGTCGCCGCCGATGAGGTTTTCGTACGCCCCAACCGAGAAGCGCATCCCTTCGCGCTGGCACGTCTCGATGAGCCGCTTGGCGTCGTCGAGTCCGAACGTCTCGTAGTCGAGGTGTGTCGCCACGTGGTCGGCGCGCGTGCCGTCGCGCCGAAACACGCACAGTTCCATGCCCTGCGCGCCAATGCGTTTCGTTTGTGCGAGAACCTGATCGAATGTCAAGGCCTTGAAGGCCGAGGTCATGACCCAGATGGGATTATTCATGGCGATAGAAATTCCACAATTGCGCCTCCTCGGCAAGCACGGCTTTGGCGCGGCGGACCTGAAGACCTCCGCCGCAAGACGAGCCGCTTCAACGCAGGTGCGTCAGCGAGAAAGTCAGCTCCGGCAGTCGATCTCCGATCTCCCATCTCCGCGCTCTCTGTGCCTCTGTGGTTGATCACCCTCGCTGAATGTCACCGTACGGAATGAACCACAGAGACGCAGAGGACACGGAGAAGGCCATGGCCGGGCAATCTGTGTTCCGTCCTGAATCGGTGTGGAGTCCGTCCCTCACAGATTCGGGGCGGAACACAGATGGACCCCGAGACTGACTGAACGGGACCTCCGGCAATCCCTGCCTCGAAAGCCCCCAACCCCAGCTCGGCTACGCTCCAGAGGTTTTCTTCCGCAGACCGCAATTGCCGACCGTACCCTTCCGATCCGATTCCCAGCCGCGAGAGAACACAAGGAACATAAAGAAGTGAACGTGTCGGCTTTGCGTTCTTTTGCGGCTGAAGACGGACGGCGAAACATGTTGCAGACAAGTCGAGCTGCGGCACACACCCTAAGGCTTGCTGGTGATGCGCCCCCACTCGATGCCCTGTGCGGCGGCGTACTTGACGAAGGCCTTCTCATGCATGATCAGAACCGCGCGCACGATACTCGAGTCGTCTGCGCGCCCTGCCTCGTGGAGATAGTCGGGAATGATGTCCACCTTCTTGTGCGCGTACGTGAGTGCGAACACCGCGGCAGCCAGAGCGCTGTACGGCAGATCCTTGTAAACGCCCTCGGCAAAATCCTCGATCGCGTTGGCGAGGAACTCAAGTTGATCCACCAGATGCGGATACCCGGGAGCAGCAATCTGCGTGAACTCGGCTTTCCAAAGCGGCAGCCTCCGCAGCACATTCTCGACAATCGCCGGAGTGATCAGCCGCGCCCCGTGAATCACATAGTCTGCAATCTCAGACATGCGCCCGAGCCTAGCAGCGCTTCCTGCCAAGTAAATCGCAAAGAAGGCGTGGCCCCGCGGACCTCCACGGTTTCGTGAGCACAATCGGCGCAGTCACGAGAGAAATCTCCGCCGATCGGCTTCTCATCATTCATATACGTCCGCAATCGAGCGCGAAAGCTGCGCGGTCGAGACCAGGACACGCGCCCTCTTCACCGTCGTTTCCGCGCCGGTGCCGACTCTCGTGAGGCCGCCGCAGAGGCCCACCATGTCGGGGGTGATCGCGAAACAGGCGTCAATGTCGGCGCGCTTGCGGAACAACTCGGGCGGCGAGTCCGGCGAGGCGGACAGGTCTTTGGCCCAGACCACCCGGATGTCGTTCCAGGTCAGTTGGGCGGATTTGAGGACGTCGTCGAGCATGCCGACGCGCGGGCCGCACTGCTGGAGCGCAACGGTCTTGCCTTTCAAGTCGCCGAGGGTCCGCAAATGCAAAAGACTTGACGGTCCGGCCCGATGTGATTGCATTCGGGCGCATGAAGACGAACCTTTCGGCCCTGATCGCCGGTTTGTGCCTGATCGCCCTGACGGTCGGTTGTTATCACTCGGTGGACGGGCGCAACCGGGCCGGCACGCCGTTTGTCAAAGACCGGATCGAAAGCCGCTACGAGCGGCCGCTTGACCAAATCTTCGAGGCGGCCCGGGAGGTGCTGGCATTCAACGGCACGCTCACCGGCGAGAACAGGATCTCGAACAGCCTCGAAGCCAGAATCGACAATAGCAAGGTCTGGGTGAAGCTCGACGAGGTCGAGCCCAGCATCTGCCGCGTCATGGTTCAGGCGCGCAAGAGCGGCGGAGGCGGCAACGTCGCCCTGGCCAGCGAGATCGACAAGCAGATCGCTCTGCAGCTCCAGGCCCGGTAGAGGCGCGGGCATCCGTCTTCCTCATGGTGACGGGGGCGGAGTCTGCCGTGGGGGCGGGCCTCCCATCTTCAGCCCCAGCCGTTTTTCGTACGAGCCGAGCGCAATCGCTCGGCTCTCTTTTTTCGCGCGCAGTTCGAGGCCAATCGTCGCCATCCGCCGCCGCGCCGCCTCCGCCGCCCCGCTCTCGGGGGAGCGCTCGATGATCCGCTCGAGCGTCTGCCGGGCCAGGGCGACATCGCCCCCTTCGCGGGCCTGCAAATCCGCCAGCAGGTTGAGCCAGCGGGTGATCTGCGCCTCCGGCGCGCATGGCTGAGCGATCAACTGTTCGAGTTGCTCGGCGGCCAGATCGAGCCGCCCGAAATCGCACGCATAGACCAACGCCAGTTCCTCGCGCGCCTGACTATCGAGCGGGAATTGCTCCAATTGCCGCACCAGCACCTCCACCCGGCCAACGGGATCGGGCGCCGGTGGTTTGAGTCCCTCGAAGTCCGGACGCAACCCGAGACGATCCTCATGCCGGGTGAGTTTCAGCGGTTTGCGCTCGGTGGCGCCGGCCAGGAACTCCGCCGTCGCCAGGTGGGCCAGCCGCTGGTGCGCATGATAGGCCTCCGGAGAGTCGGGAAACAAATCGACAATCCGCTGGAACGTCTCACGCGCTGCAACCGGGTCTTTCAGATACTTGAGCTGCCAGTCCGCCAGCCGCGTGAAGGCATAGGCCACGTTCTTGGGGGCGTGCACCGCCTGGCTCGCAATCCGCTCAATGGTCTCCGTCGCAGCCGGGAGATCGTGGAGATTGTCCGCCTGAATCTCCGCCAGCATCATCAGGCCGCGGAAATGCGTCGGAAACACTTCGAGCTGTTTCTCGAGTTCCGCCACCGCCTCGATGTACCGGCCGGTCTTCTGGCGCGCCTCGGCAATCGAAAAGAACGGCTCAGGATCGGGCGGCACATCACCGCCATCATAAAGCTGGCCGAATTTGCGCCCGACCGCCCCCGCAAGATGCGGGACCCAGATAATGGCCAGGATGAAACCGCCCACAGCGGCCATCGGGACCCCGACGAAGGCCGCGCCGTAATCGAACCGTCCCACAAGCGGGCCGACCACCAGCCCCAGAAACAACAGGTCGGCCAGCGTCAGCATCCAGCGCATGAAAAGGCCGGGGCGGTCGTCGCTCTTCTTCCACCAGACCATCAGGATCCAGACCGCCAGAACCAGCCCGCCCAACGCGCCGAGAATCCGCCCTGCGATGTGCAAAAAATCAGTCATGATCAAGCGATTGCAGGCTTGACCTATTCACGGCCGTCGGTTCTGAGAATGGTCTCTCATGGGAACAGTGTGATGCGGTTCTCGATCGGTCGAACCTGGCGCGGTTTTGCTTCTCGAGCCCGCATAGCAGTCCTCTTGCGAAGCCTGAGTGCCCCGTGCACCATCGGGGTGTGAAATATGCGGGCTAGCCGGTCCGCTGGGCGATGCGGTCCGGATGCCGGGCGCGCGTCAGGGCGACAGCATTCCTGCTGGACCACGATCGCGCGCTTGTTCCGGTGCACGAACTCGATCGGATCTTCAATGGTCACGATGTTGCAGCGCCGCTCGCTGTTGATCAGATCGACGATGTAGTTGAGGGTTGTGGTCTTGCCGGAGCCAGTGGGGCCGGCGATCAACAAGAGCCCGTTGGGACGCCGCGCCAATTCATCGAGCTTTGAAGGCAACCCGAGATCCTCCCGCGACGGAATCTCCTCGCCGCAGAACCTGAAACTGAACTCCGCATGGCCGTCGCGCCGATAGAGCGCCACGCGCACCCGCCCCACCTCGGGGCAGTGCAGGGACGTGCAGAGCTCCCATTTGCGACGGAATGCCGCCGCCTGTTCGGCGTTCAACATGCATCCTGCCAAATCCTCGAGTTCGGTCGATGTGAGAATATCCCCGTCGGCGAGGATGATCTCCCCGTTGATCCGGAAGGCCGGAGGAGCGCCGGCGACGAGGTGGAGATCGGAGGCCCCGCGCTCGACCGCCGCCTGCAGGAGTGCATCAAGCCGTTGCATCGTCAGCGAAAACTTGCGGTAGAAAGCGTGAATGCGCGAGGCAAGCCAGGGCCAGACCCAGTCCCCCGATGCCACAGCCAGAGCCTTGGCAAAACAGTGCTCCGACCGCTTCTCCGCCCGCGCCAGCAGCACATCGCCGCGCGCCAGCCACGCGTACGGCGTCGAACTCTCCTCCTCGAGCGCCGCGTCCGAAAATGCCAATGCGGCTTTCGTGTCGCCTCGCCTGGCCAGCACAACCGCCTTGGCCGCGAGGGCGTCCGCATGCCGAGGAAACCGTTCCAGCGCCTTGTCCGCCCAGCGATTGGCCTCGTCGAACTGCCCCATCTCGATCAACATCCGCGCCTGCCCCACCCACGCCGCTGCGTCGTTGGGCGCCCGTTCGAGCGCCCGCGCGTAGAACCGCAACGCCTGCTCGAACGCCCCGCGCCGAAAGGCCGCGTCCGCCTCGCGAAGATGCACAGCCTCATCGCTCACTTCTCCGCTCCGCAACGCCTGCTCGATCCTCGACCGGCTGAATTCCAGATTTCCGAAACGACTCATGCTGCCATGACTCCCGCCCGACGCCGTCCCAACCGCCCCGACAGGCCTCCCCATGCCGGGGTCGGCGGGCCGGTCTGCGCCGGGCTCGACCGCAGTGTCGCACGCCGGAGACGCGAGACAAATTTTTTCACCGGCCGCACTGTGTTGGACAGTCCGTGCGGGTGAACGTCACGCGCCGATCGAATGCGCCCGGCGGCCAGCGCCGAACAGGCGCCGATGCCTGACAAGAGCCGACGATTGAAGACCTTGGGCTCCGGCAACGTCCACTTTAGGGTCTGTGCAAAAATTACTTTCGATTTTGGCGGGAGCGCCACCGGGCCAGATGCAAGGCCCGAGGGAGGGAGTGTATCCCCTGAGATACTCGACCGACCGAGGAACGACGCAGATGGCCCGGTGCCGCCCCTCCCCGAAGGGCTGGGGGGCTTTGGCTCGATGGTCACGCGGACGCGGGATTGCTCCTCGCTCGCAGACCGCTGCGGGTATGCTCCCTCGTCGCGCCTCGCCGGCGAGCCAAATCCCCTCCAGCAAAACCGGAATTGATTTTTGCACAGACCATTAGACTGAAACCGAATACAACGCTCGGCCAAATGCCTATGAAACGCTCGATTGTTTGCCTGCTCGCAGGCGCTGGATTTGTGTTCTGTCTGCCCAGCCCCGGGGGCGAGCCGACATCCGCCAAGGAGTTCCTCCCGCCCACCCCGGAGGGCAAAGAGTGGAAGCTGGTGTGGCAGGATGAATTCAACGGGGCGACCCTGGACGAGACCAAGTGGAATCGGTTGGGAGACTGGAAACGCCGCGACGGCTTCTGGGTCAAGGACGATGCGTACGTCGATGGCCAGGGCCATCTGGTGCTTCGCACCAAAAAGGACGGCGAGCGGTTCACCTGCGGCGCCGTCAACACCCGCGGCAAATTCGAGCATGCGTTCGGCTACCTGGTCGCGCGCTGCCAGATGCCCAAACAACCCGGCCATTGGCCCGCCTTCTGGCTGATGTGCGATGGTGTCAACACGACCGGCGACGAGGGGCGGGACGGCACGGAGATCGACATCGTCGAGGTCCCGTGGCGCGACGGCCAGTTGACGTCGAACCTGCACTGGGACGGCTACGGCAAAGAGCACAAATCGGCCGGAATCAAGTTCAAGGTCGATGGCGTCATGGAAGGGTGGCACACCTTCGGACTCCTGTGGCTGCCGGAGGAGTATGTGTTCTATGTCGACGGCAAGGAGACCTGGCGCACCACGGCTGGGGGCGTCTCCCGGGTGCCGGAGTTCATCAAGCTGACCGAAGAGATCGGGACCTGGGGCGGCGACATCAAGAAGGCCGTTCTGCCCGACTATTTCCGCGTCGATTACGTCCGCGTTTACAGCATTGTGCCGTAGGATCCCATGAACGCGCCCGCTCGCAGCCCCTCCCTCGAACTCATTCTCGGACGCCGCAGCATCCGGGTCTACCGGCCCGACGAGATCGACGAGCCGACAGTTCGTGCGCTTCTCGAAGCCGCCATGGCGGCACCCTCGGCCGGTGCCAAGGATCCCTGGCGTTTCGTGGTGATTCGGTCCCGCTCGACCCTCGAAGCGATGACGCGCATTCTGCCGAACGGCCAGATGCTGGCGACGGCGGCGGTCGGCATCGTCGTCTGCGGCGAACTCGAAGCGGCCCACGACCGGCAACTCAGCTACCTGCTCCAGGATTGCGCCGCAAGCGTCGAAAACCTCCTGCTCGCCGCGCACGGACTGGGGTTGGGCGCGTGCTGGCTGGGAATCCACCCGCGGGAAGCCCGGGTTCAGAAGATCGCCTCCCTGCTCGAGATGCCCGAGGGCGTCATCCCCGTCGCTGCCGTCGCGCTCGGCTGGCCCGGCGAAACCAAGGAAGCCCGCACCCGTTTCAACCCTGCCCGGGTGCATCGCGAGCGGTGGGGCTCGCCTTGATCCGCATCCTTCACAGCGCAGCAGGGCTGCGTCCAAACGTCGTAGGGCAGCCCGCAGCGGCGGGAGAAGCCCTCCGAAGAAGGTCGGCTCATGCACAAATCCGGTGTGTGCGCCTCACCGTGGGTGCGCCCGGCGTCAGACGTCGTAATAGAGGAAGAACTCGTACGGATGCGGGCGCAGGCGCAGGGCATCATACTCCTTGCGCTTGGCGCTGATCCATGTCTCGAGAAAATCCCGCGTGAACACGTCGCCCTTCAAGAGGAACTCGTGATCGCGTCCGAGGGCATCGAGCGCCTCAGGCAGGCTTCCGGGCACCTGCGGAACCTTGACCAGCTCTTCCGGCGCCAGTTCGTAGAGGTTCTTGTCCATTGGCTCGCCCGGATCCACCTTGTTGAGAACACCGTCTAAACCCGCCATCAGGATGGCCGTGTAGCAGAGGTAGGGGTTGGCGCTCGGGTCCGGGGGGCGATACTCGATGCGTTTGGCCTTCGGGCTGTCGCTGAAGGTCGGAATCCGGATGGCCGCCGAGCGGTTGCGGGCCGAGTAGGCCAGGTTGACCGGCGCCTCGTATCCCGGCACCAGGCGCTTGTAGCTGTTGGTTGTGGGACTGCACAAGGCGCTGAGCGCTTTGGCGTGCTGGAGAATGCCGCCGATGAAGTAGAGCGCCATCCGCGAAAGGCCGGCATATTCCTGACCCGCGAACAACGGCTTCCCCTTCTTCCAGAGACTGACGTGCGTGTGCATGCCCGAGCCGTTGTCGCCGAACAGAGGCTTGGGCATGAACGTAGCGGTCTTGCCGTGCCGGCGCGCGACGTTCTTGATCACATACTTGAAAAGCATCATGTTGTCGGCCGTCTTCACCAGCGTGTCGAACCGTAAGTCGATTTCCGCCTGGCCCGCGGTAGCCACCTCGTGATGCTGGCGCTCGACGTTGAGGCCCAGCTCCTGCATGAGAAGACACATCTCCGTGCGGATATCCTGTTGGGTGTCGGCCGGGGCGACCGGGAAGTAACCCTCTTTGTGGCGAATCTTGTAGCCCAGGTTGGGCCCCTCGTCACGGGCGGTGTTCCAACTCGCCTCCTCACTGTCCACCGTGTAGAACGTGCCGTTGCTCTTCGCGTCGAACTGCACATTGTCGAAGATGAAGAACTCGGCCTCCGGACCGAAGTCCGCCGTGTCCGCCAGGCCGGTCGACGCGAGGTATTTCTCTCCCTTCTGGGCGATGCCGCGGGGATCGCGGCTGTAGGGTTCCTTCGTGCCGGTCTCGGCAATCGTGTTGGTCAGGGAGAGGGTGGGCACCGCGCAGAAGGGGTCCATGAATGCCGTGGCAGGGTCCGGCATGGCCAGCATGTCGGACGCCTCGATCGACTTCCAGCCGCGGATCGAGGACCCGTCGAACCCCAGACCCTCGGTGAAGATGTCTTCGGTGAGTTCTCCGATCGGGCAGGAGAAGTGCTGCCAAGTGCCAAAGGTGTCGACGAACTTGAAGTCGATCATCTTGGCCCCGGCCTTGGTTGCCATTTCAATAACCTGTTTGGGTGTGCTCATCTCAATGTGATGCTCGTTTTGATGTTCTGACCGTTGGTGTCGCTGTGACAGTCTCCGACAATCTGGCGTGCTCCATTTCTTGATCCTCGAACCAGGCGCGCTTTTGAATTCCCGGCCTCACCGCGGATCAGGATTCCATCAAACACGCGGGCTAGCCCGCATATTTCACACCCCGATGGTGCACAGGGCACTCAGACTTCGCAAGAAGACTGCTATGCGGGCTCGAGAAGCAAAACCGCGCCAGGTTCGAGCGATCGAGAACTGCATCACACTGTTCCCATGAGAGACCATTCTCAGGACCGACGGAATGCTCCAGGTTCCCTTTCCGGAAGTCTCTTCATAGTCGCCACGTTGTGAAACAGATTGGTCCCTAAACTGGATTTTCCCCGGTCTCGGCAGTGCGGATTCGGACGGCCTGCTCGATGATCGAAACGAAGACTTTCCCATCGTCGATCTTTCCGGTGCGCGCGGTCTTGAGAAACACCTGCACCGCAACGTCGGCCTATTCGTCCGACAAAACCAAATCCAGCTTGAACTTGGGGAGGAAATCGACCGTGTACTCACTGCCCCGGGAGATCTCGGTGTGGCTTCTCTGGCGACCGAATCCCTTGATTTCTCTCACCGTCATCCCCTCGATCCCAATCTCGCGGAGGGCATCCTTCACCTCTCGGCCGCGGGTCATCGTGAGGTTTGCGCTTGTTGGAGGGTCGCAGATGACGGCAGACTCCCTTCCGAATTCTATGTCTAGTTCAGAGGCGGTGCATCGGACCGGGGCCGCGGCGTCGCGGCGGTTGATGTCTGTCGATGCCCTGCGGGGCTTTGACATGTTCTGGATTCTCGGGGCCGACGGCCTCGTCCGCGGCCTGGACGGGATTCGCCAATCCGGTCTGACAGGCTTTCTCGGGAGGCAACTGACGCACAAAGATTGGGACGGGTTCGCCTTCTATGACCTGATCTTCCCGCTGTTTGTGTTCATCGTCGGGATGTCCCTGGTCTTTTCGTTGAGCCGGACCATCGCCGAGCAGGGGCACACGGCCGCGCTCAGGCGGGTCCTGCGCCGCAGCGCGCTTCTCTTCGCTCTGGGCATCTTCTACTCGGGCGGCTTCAGCAATGAATGGCCGGACATCCGGTTGCTGGGTGTCCTGCAGCGGTTGGCGTTGTGCTATCTGTTCGCCGGCCTCGCGTTTTGTTTTCTGCACACCCGCGGCCTTGTCGTGCTATGCGCCAGTCTTCTGCTCGGGTATTGGGCGCTGATGACCTTTGTGCCCGTGCCCGGTGTGGGGGCTGGGAGCTTCGCCAAAGGGGCAAACCTCGCCAACGCGATCGATGCCCAGTGGCTGCCCGGCAAGAAGTACGATGGGAGCTGGGACCCCGAAGGTCTGCTCAGCACGCTGCCGGCGATCGGCACCTGCCTGCTCGGCGTGTTCGCTGGACTTTGGCTGAAGCGCGACGATGTGCCCGCGGGGCGCAAAGTGGGTTTGCTGCTGCTGGCGGGAGCGTCGAGCGTCGGGTTGGGGTTCCTTTGGGGCCTGCAATTCCCCGTCATCAAGAAGATCTGGACCTCTTCGTTCGTGCTGGTGGCGGGGGGTTACAGCGCGCTTCTGCTTGCGGTCTTTTACCAGGTTGTCGAGGTCTGGCGCTGGCAACGCTGGGCCCAGCCGTTTGTCTGGATCGGCCTCAACCCCATCACGGCCTACCTCGCCAATAACATCATCGGCTTCCGCCGCCTAGCCACGCGGTTGGCGGGAGGCGATGTGAAAAACTTCTTCAATGCCGTCATCGCCCCCGGCTTTGGCGAGCTCATGATCTCGATCGTGGGATTGGGCCTCGCGTTTCTCCTCTGCTGGTTTCTGCACCGGCGAAGAATATACCTCCGCCTCTGATTCCCGCAGTCGTCGAAGTCCGAGAGGGCTGCCCTGCGCGACCCAGTTGCCTACTTCCCGGGGCGCCGCGCCGGCGTGACCCAGCCCTTGTGCCAATCGAGACTCCAGAGCCGTTCGAGCTTCACTGAGTCCGCATGGCCGTCCACATAGGAAATGTTGATGGCTCCGGGCAGGTCGTTCTTGGGATTGAATTGCTGGTTCTTGGGCCACGGGGGCGCGCCGCCATGCCGTGGCAGGGTCAGGCGGACCATCGCGCCGGCGTAATCGTCGCCCGTGTAGAGGTTGCGCGCCGGAGGATCGTTCGGCTGGGGCCAGGTGTCGATCCAGTTGCTGTCGGCAATGACCGGGGTGGTCGAGGGCGACGGGCAATCCGTTTCATTTCGATACTTCTTCGGCTTGTACTCGACAGTGCTGAAAAACGGGTCGTCGTCCCCGTAAAACCAGCCGTTGAACGCATAGCTCCCCTCGTAATCGATGCCCTTGGACCCCGTCCAGAGCCAGGTCTGGTTGAGCGAACCGCTGCTGGGATGGCGGCGCTTGGCTTTCGTGGGGGCCGACGGAGCCGCCGGGCAAATGCGTGCCGCGTTGATGCCGCCGTAATTGGTGGCCAGGACCGTGACCCACAGGGCGTTGTCCATCGTCGCCGTGGCCGTGCCGTTGTAAGGCACAGGCGCATTGAAGTCGTTCAGGTACATGAACGTCGCAAGCACCAGCGTCTTGGTGTTGTTCAGGCAATGGATCTGATGGCTTTTGGATTTGGCCTTGCCCAAGGCCGGCAAAAGCATGCCCGCCAGAATGGCAATGATAGCTATGACAACCAGCAACTCGATGAGCGTGAATCCCGAACGACGGCGCCCCAAGTGTCGGAGTATGTTCATAAGTCGAGAGTCATTCTGACACGTCCGACGGATTGGTCAAGGTTCGGACTCAAGGCGCTCTTCAAGACGCCGCAGCACCTTTCCGATCGCACCCCCGGCGCCTCGATTCCACCCGCAACGCCTCCGCATTGGCAACCACCTTCCCAATCGCCCGGGCGACTTCGCCAATCCGGTCCGCCCCGGACAGCAGCACGTTCTGCGGTATCCAGACAGCATCCCGGCACACCTGCTCGCACACCGGACAGCAGGTTCGGGCGTACTCGGACGCGCGGTCGGCGACTGGAGCGCGGATGCCGTGAAGCGGTTCTCCGGAAGGGTTGCGGAACACGCCGTTGGCATAGAGCGGACGATACCAGCCGCCGGAGGCCGGCACGCCCTCCGCGATCAGCGCCTCGACGAATAGGTCGCGGCTCACACCGAGCGCGGATTCGTCGAGCCGCAAGATGTACATGTGATAGCTGCGCCGCGTCATCTCGGGCGCCGGGGCCAGCAGCCGGATCCCGGCAAGTCCGGCCAACGCGCGATCGAGAATGGACGCGGCGGCTTGGCGACAACGAATCTGCGCCTCGAGTCGCGTCAACTGCGCGATCAAAATGGCAGCTTGAAATTCCGTCAGCCGCAAGTTGCTGCCGAGGTAGTCGTGGTCATACCAGGCCGCCCCTTTCCGCCGCCCGCAGTGCGTGTAGCTGCGGCACATGTCCGCCAACTCCCCGTCGTCCGTGACCAGGACCCCGCCCTCCCCGGCCGTGATATTCTTCGAGACCTGAAAACTGAACGTGCCGCACTGGCCAAGCACCCCGGCTCCGCGCCCCTTCCACTGGCTGCCCCAGGCGTGCGCCGCGTCCTCGAGCACGCGCAAGCCATGCGCCCGCGCCACCGCATTGATCGCCTCCATGTCGGCAATGCAACCCCCGACATGCACCGGGATGATCGCCCGCGTGCGCGGCGTGACCTTGCAGGCAACATCCGCCGGGTCCAAACAGAGTGTGTCAGGCCGGATGTCGGCAAACACGGGGACCGCCCCAAGAGTGACGACCGCGCTGGCGGTGGCGATGAACGAATACGGGGGAACGATCACCTCGTCGCCAGGCAACACCCCAAGGGCCTTCAGCCCCATCTCGATCGCCGTCGTGCCGTTGGTGCAGGTCACGGCGTGACTCGCCCCCTGAAACGCCGCGAATTCCGCCTCGAACTGCCGAACCCGCTCGCCAAACCACCATTTCCCAGACTCGAGCACGCCGCTCAGCAGCCGCCGCTCCGTGTCGTCAAACACCGGCCAGGGCGGCCATGACCCGGTGCAAACAGGCGTTCCGCCGCACAGAGCGAGGACATTCGAAACATTTTTCATCGGTATTCGCTCCACAGCCCGGACATCAGACCACGCGCAGCCTTGCGAAATGTCCGGGCTAACCCCGCATGCTTCACACCCCGATGGTGCACAGGTCACTCAGACTTCGCAAGAAGACTGCGATGCGGCTTAGCAAGCTGACAAATGCATGCGCGCCATCTTGTCTTCCGGGCCATCCGGGAAGAGGCTGGGCGGCGCCGCGGATCGCAAACGCTGTGTTGCGATGCCCCATTGAGCGATTTGTCAACTATTTAGATGCGGTCCCATTGCCTTTCTGGCGGTCGTGCCGGAAGACGAGGAGGAACGGCATCATCAGGATGAAGCTGCTCAAAGACCCGGCCAGCCAGACTCTGCCCCAGAGCGTGATCGGTCGTGAGACCTCGCCCGACGCGATCGTCTCGGCATTTGGAAAGCTGAACTGTTGGACCGTCCAACCGGCGACGATCGATCCGACAAAGAAGCCCAGGCCGAGCGTGACGAGCGAGATGAACCCTTGCGCCCTGGTGCGGATCGCCTCGGGCGCCTCCTGATCGACGTAGATGTAGGCCAGCACGAAGAAGAACACGTAACAGACGCCGTGCAGCGCCACGCCCAGATAAAGCGACCAGGCGCCAGCCCCTTCGTAGCCGAGGTGAAACAGGCAATACCGAGTCGCCCAACCCAGCAGGGCCAGGACGAACACCCACTTCACCCCGAGGCGTCCCAGAACCAACGGCAGGAGCAGCATGAAGACGATCTGCGACGCCTGGCCGAGTGTCATCGTGCCGACGACATTCGCCACTCCCATGTCCTGCAGAAACATCGTGGCGAAACCCCAATACAGAGTCAGTGGAATGCAGAAAAGGAAGGCCGTAATCACAAACACCGCGAACGAACGGTCCCTCAGCATGCGCAACGCGTCCAATCCCAGCACCTCGCGCGCCGTGACCCGCCGCCCAGACGCCTTGGGCGGTGTGTGAGGTAGCGTCAAAGAATACGCAGCCATCATCAAAGAAACCCCAGCAGCGAGTTGGAACGAGATGGGCGTGGTCATGGCCCTGATCTGGAACCGATTGAGCAGTTGTCCCGCCGCGATCCAGCCGATGGTCCCGAGCAGGGCAATGTGCGAGAACTGCTTGCTGGGATTGCTCATCTGCTTCATCGCCAGCGTGTTCGCCAGCGCGACGGTGGGCATGAAGCAGAGCGTGTGGCCGATTAACAGCGGATAAAAGACCTCGAACTTCCCCGCCCGCGACACCGCAAACATGAACCCAGCCCCGACCAGGTGCAGGCATGCCATCACACGCTCCGCTGCAAAGAAGCGATCAGCGACCATGCCGACCACAAACGGCGAAATCATGGCTGCCACAGCCGTGGCATTGTACACCCAGCCGATTTGCCTCGGACTGAACGCCAGCACATCGCGCAGATAAGGCCCCATCGTCACATACCACGCGCTCCAGATGAAGAACTGGAGAAACATCATGGCTGAGAGTCGGACGCGCAGGGCCGGCGGCATGCGCCGGTTATGAAGAACCCGCGCCTCAGGGTCAAGGAGCCCGCGCGCAGTGCATCTGGGGGTTGTCGGTGGCAATGGAGTCTGCGCCGCGTGGGGCCTGCCTGCCGCGCCTGCCTGTGCCGTGCCCGACACGGCAGACAGGCCGCTGCGCTTCGCGGTGCAGGCAGGGCACGCGGCCTACAGCGGAAGTCTCGATCCGTTGCACGCCCGGCGCCCTCATCGGGCGACAGAATAGCGACAACGATCAGACGCGCCGGCTCGCGCGCCTTCGAGCTTTTTCCACGTGACCCGTCCCATCCGGCATGGCATAAGGCCCGTATGGCCAAGTTCACCGCTGCGACAACTCGGGCGGTGCCAATCACGGAGCCAGTGCTCACGCAGTAACTGAGAGTCTATGCAACACGCAATCGAGTCGTTCCAGAAAACATTCGGCAGCGCCCCCGTCACCACGGTCATCGCCCCCGGCCGCGTCGAGTTGTTGGGCAATCACACCGACTACAACCAGGGCCTCATCATGGCGCTCGCCATCGACAAAACCATCGCCATGGCTGCCGCGCCCCGCGCCGACACCAAGGTCGAGGTCGTGTCCACCGCCTTCCCCGAAGTGGCGCGCTTCTCCCTGGACCGGATCGAGAAAGACCCCGCCGTCCCGTGGGCCAACTACGTCAAAGGTCTGCTCCTCCAGTTGCAGCAGCGCGGCGTCCGGCTCGGCGGGTTCAACGCCGCCCTCCACAGCACCATCCCGCTGGGCGCCGGCCTCAGCAGTTCCGCGGCGCTCCTGGTCGCCACCGCCCTCACCGTGCGCAAACTCTACCCCTACACTCTCACCGAGACCGGCGCGGGCGCGCCTCCGACACCCGGCGCCCACGGACAACTCCCCGCGCTGAACCACGCCGAAAAAATGATTCTCGCCAAGACCTGTCAGGCGGCCGAGAACAAGTTTGTCGGCGTCAATTGCGGCCTGCTCGATCATATTTCCTCCCTCTACGGGCGCGCCCACCACGTCATCCTCATCGATTGCCTGCATCTGACGGTCGACTGGTCGCCCATGGAAGGAGATGTCGCGATCGTGGTTTGCCACTCGGGCGTCAAACACGCGCTGGTCGGCGGCGAGTACAACGACCGGCGCCGGCATTGCGAGGCGGCGGCGCGGAAGCTGGGCGTGCCTTCGCTGCGCTTCGCCACCACCCAAACCCTCGAAGCAGGCCGGACCAAACTCGACGACCGCGATTACGGCTGCGCCCGGCACGTCGTCGGCGAAAACCAAAGAGTCAGCGAAGGAGCTGAGCTGTTGCGCGCGGGGAAACTCGAAGCCTTCGGACGCTTCCTCTACGACAGCCACCAAAGCTCGCGCGAGTTCTTTCTGAACAGTTGCTCTGAATTGGACAGCCTGGTCGAGCTGGCGCGCCAACACCCCGGGTGCCTGGGCGCCCGCCTCACCGGCGGCGGCTTCGGCGGCGCCACCCTCAACCTCGTCCGCACCGCCCAGGTCCAGTCCTTCCGTGCCCAGGTCGCCGACGGCTATCGCAAACAGTACAACCGACCCCTCGAATCGTGGGTCTGCCAGGTGGTCGACGGCGCCGCGTGATCGTCCCTTGAACCGTGGTTCCGCAGCCCTCCCGCGGCGGCGGGAGAGGCCCCGTCTCGAGACAATCACCGTCACCGCGCTGCTCACGGCCGCAAAGCGATCGTGTAACGGTAATTCACCGCGGTGGCCCAGTCTTTCGGGTCTGGTTCCTGACCGTAAGTCGTTATGTGCAGGACGAGGTCGTGCGTGACACGGTCCTCGATCAGCGGCAAGTTGGAAAACTTGATGTCCCCCTGCCCCACTTGCCGGTCGTCAATCGCCGTCACCGTGGCCCGCTTCAGGGCGGCCTTCTCCTCGTCCACCTCTGCAATCACCAGCGGGTGACGCGGTGAATTGCCCGACGGCGCCTCGGCACTGATGTTGCCTATCCAGTACAACTTGCCCGTGCCGCTGTGACGAAGCATGCGGTGAAACGACGATGGCGAGTAAAAGGCCGAGCCGTCGTCGTACTTCCACTCGGCCGGCACACCAAGCGTCCGCCCGCCGTCACTCGACAGGCTGTGGAACTTGCGCCCGGGCGTCTTCGCCACCGTGCCGTCCCAGCCGTGAGTCGAGCCGCGCCAGACCACCAGAATCCGCCCGTCCCGCAACTCGGCGAGTTCCGGCTCCATGAGCCCGCGCGCGGAGACTTCAGGAGAAATCTCGACCCGCCCGCCCGGCGTCCACGCGTGCTTCCTCGAGTCCGGATCCCACGCGCCCAGGAAACAGATCGAGCCCATCCGCCAGGGCCTCGAATCGTTGCGCGAATCGCCCGGCGCATTCGCATGCGCAAGGCAGACCAGCAGCGTTCCATCCGACCGGCGCAGGATGTTGTTGCCCGGATATCCCTCGTTGCGGCCGAGAAAGCCCGCGTCGAGAGGCGCGTCCGGATCGAACGCCTCGCCCGCCTCGTAACGCAGGGGAATAGGGTCGCTCCAGGTGCGCCCACGATCGGCGGAGGTGCGAACGTGGGTGAAATTGTGATAGACACCCCGGACCTCGATCTGCCGCAGCCACAACTGGACCAACAGGCCCGAAACCGGATCATACACACTCGCGCCTTCCCCTTCCCAGACGTCCACGCCGCGGTAATCGACCTTGTTCGAAGGTTGGACCGGCACGAACGCCGACCATGTCCGGCCATTGTCCTCGGACCACCGGGCCCGAATCTCCTCGCCCACGTCGGACTCGCGCTCGATGCCCCGCACCTCGCGCATCTCGTGCCCCGCGCCCACATACTGCACGCTCACCCAGGGCGCAACCCGCGGCGCGGGCGATTCGAGGCACAGCTCTTTCTTCACGAGCGCGATGGGCATGTTGGCTTTCCACGGCGCGCGCGACACCTCGATGTCCGAAACGCGGAGCACACGGCGAATCGCCTCGAGCAAGCGCCCCTCCGAGCCGGGCGCCACCCACGACCAGTCGGTCAGGTTCCCGTCCCCCTCGGCAATGTGACGCTCGGTCGGAATGTACCCGGTCGCTCCTTCGCCGTAGCCTGCAACCAGCACGAAGCTCTCGGGCCGCATCCGCTGCGCCGCGAGCTGGAACTCGATATACGTCTCGCCCGGCAAGACCAGCCACTGGGCCGCCCCGAGATCGAGGCAGGGGATCTCGATCCGATGCCCGGCGTCGACGCGTTGCCGCCAGCTCCAGCCCATGGCCGCCAGACACTGGTGAAAGGGCTTGGGTTCGGACGTGATCTTCTCGCCGAGTTCCTTCACCGTGAAGCCCGGCCCGTCGCGCGGTTCGAGCCGGACCCGCTCGACGCGGAACGCGGCTTCCCCGAGCGGAACGCGCCGGGTGGCGGTCCAGGCCTTCGCCATGGCTTGCCTCAAACGCTCGGCCAGCACGGGGCGGTTGGTGACCGCGCCGTCGTTGTACTTGCCGGCCGTCAGGTTGCCCCCGCACCCGGTGAGGTAAATCTGCCTGACCCCCGGCATTTCCTGCTGGCGCAGACGGCGAGCCAGTCCCGGGAAATCCGCCGAGACATCCCCCTGCCCATAATAACTCATCGGATGCACCGCGTAGGCGCTCACGGCAACAACCGGCGTCTCGCCATCCCAGAAACTCAGGGTCTTGAGCCACGGATCGATCAGGTTCTCGGGCGCCGCCCGGGCCGCCGCATCCCGCGTGCTGCTCGTCCGATCGAACCGCACCGAGCCGTCGGACGCCAGGTAGCGGCGATTCGACGCAACGCTTTCCACCTGCGCGGCACCCAACCCGAGATGCGTCACGCGTCGCGTCCGCGACAGCGACTCGCGCAGAGCCTGCGCCACGCGCTGCACCGCAACCTCGTGAAAGGCCGGATCGCATACGGTCCCTTGCGCCCCACGCGCGCGCAGAATGCGCTCCGCCCCCAGGTCCGCCACAGGCGCGTCGTGCTGGTGCACCGTGCACACCATGACCCGCTCCGGCTCGGTCCCCGCCGCCTCCCCCAACACCCGCTGCCACCGCTCGAACGCGTCGTTGCGGATCTCGCACCAGTCCACGGCAACAAACACCACCGGTTTGTCGAGACCTTGCAGAACCAACCCGTGCGCTTCGAGGGGATCGGCAACGCTCCGCGAAAGCCACGCGCCCCCCATCATCCCGTGCCCCATCGGCACGGTCACGTCAGCCGAAAACAGGCCCAGGCGCAACTCCGCTTCAGCGCCCGCCGCCAGGCACAGGCCCGCCGCGGCGATTGTTGTAGCACACAATGTTCTCAAGTAGATGCCGTAGTAGGCGAACAGCTCGAACACTTCGATGATGTTCGCCACCCAGAAGACCGGAGGGAACGAGGTGCGCGCCGCCGGGGCAGCGCTCGAGGATTGAACAGGGCTAGGGTCCACTGACGTCAGACCTTGCCGGAACCTCGCCATCCGGACAAGCCGGAATGTCGGGGCCTCTCCCGCGACCGCGCGGTTATTTCATTTAAATTCCTGAAGGGTTGCTGTTGTTGAGGTTGGAAATAGCGCTTATCAATTGGCGTGGTTTGGTGCGTTGTAGGCGTGCGATGATCTCGACAAACCACTGTCAAAATAAAAACCCGTCACTTTCTCTATCCCACGACATTCACCTTCAAATCCCGCATCGTCGCCAACTCCCCCAACGCTTCCAAACCCCGCATCGGTCGCGCCCCGTCACGCCGCCTCGCCCCAAACCGATCCCGAAACTCCCGGAATACCTCGTTCACGTAGTTCCGCGACCCCAGCACCACTCCGTCGCTGAAATACCTCACCCGCAGCCGCAACACCTGTCTCAGCTTCAACTCCCCCTTCCTCTTCAACTCACGCCGGATTTCCTCCGCTTCCAGCACCACCTTGCCCGCACTCCCGGCACTCCCGCTGCTCACCAAAAGCACCTGCCGATATTCCCTCCCCACCCTCTCCCAATCCCCCCACCCATAGATGCTCCCCAACCCCTTGCGCGCCAATCCATTCCCCCCAACGGCCTCCGCGTACCCGCACCACCGGTACTCCTTGGGATCCTTCACCAGCCCTCCTCGCACACCATTCAAGTCCACGTACGCCGCCACAGCCTGCACCGCGCTGGGTTGATCCTCCACCAACACGCTCTTGAACCGCTCCGCCCACAGCGTCCCGTACCGGTTCTGTTGCCGGTTGTACCACTTGCTGAACCGCTGCTTGAGTTCCTTCATGAACGCCGACACATCCCCCATCCGCTCCCGCAACCCCTCCCGCAAATCCTCGGGCAGCGCTCCCTGCTCCTCCAACGCCTTGCGCAGCGTTTGCACGTAGAGGCTCTTGTTGCCGTAGAACTTGAGCGCCCGATCCACCAGTTGCGCGTCGCTGGCCCTGTTCTCGGCCCCTATGCGCACCAACAGATGGATATGGTTGGACATCAGGCAGTAGGTGATGATCTCCACCCCGCTGAAAGCCGCCTGCTGCCAGAGCATCTCTCGCAGCTTCTCCTTCTCCAGCGGCCCCAAAAGCCTCTGCCCGCCCACCACACGCGACATGCAGTGATACACCGCCCCACGCCCGCTGATCTTGATCCGTGCCATCCGCATAGGAGACCTTTCGTTCAACTCACTCCACCACCACTGCCCTTGCCGCAGACATGTACGCCAAAACAGAAGGCGTGTCAATAATTACGAACCTGTCACTTTATCGAACCTGTCACTTTATACTGCGACCTCTCGGCCCTGCGCATCTGCCTGATCGCGCTCAAGGCGGACCTTCACCCCGAGCCTTCTTGGCCGGCCCTGCAGGAGCGCTGCCAGAACAATCCCCAAATCCCTTTCCAGATACTCGTCAAGCACCGCTCCAAATGAAAAGACCGTGCCCGCGACCGCGGGATCCGCCCCACGAAAAGATGGCGAGTCACGGCAGAAGAAAGCACAATCAACTCCGGGTTTTACAAAACATGAAACGGTTCGCACTCTGGCTTGCGATGATGTCCCAGGCCTTGTCCGGCGAGATCGAGTTCGAAAACAACAGCGCGGCCTCGTGGCTCGCACACGCCCCGCCCGTTCCCGAATTCCGTGTTCCTGCCTCGCGCATCGAGTGGGAGCCGCGCCGACGCCAGATTCGGGCGCGGTTGCTCGACTTGCTGGGCAAACTGCCGCAGCGTCCCAAGGCCCCTTCGGTGCATGTGGTGTCGCAGGAGGATCGGGGCGACTACATCCTCGAATCGTTTCGGTTCGACAACGGAGCCAGCGACCAGGTGCCAGGTTATCTCCTGTTGCCGAAGGACCACGCGCGGCCAGGACCGGCCATTCTCTATTGTCATTGGCACGGCGGCCAGTACGACAAGGGTAAGATCGAACTGTTCGAGGCCGAACACACCCCGGAATCGCCCGGCCCGGCGCTCGCGCGGCGCGGATACGCCGTGCTGGCAATCGACGCCTGCTGTTTCGGCGAGCGTCAAGGTCAGGGGCCGGGCGGGCCGCGGGAACGCGGTGGCGCGGCCGAGTTGACGGCCAGCAAGTTCAATCTCTGGGTCGGGCGTTCGCTGTGGGGAATGATCCTGCACGACGATCTGATGGCGTTGGATTACCTGGCGTCACGGCCCGAGGTCGACGCCGGGCGCATCGGCGTGACGGGAATGAGCATGGGAGCGACGCGCGCGTGGTGGCTGATGGCGCTGGACGACCGGATCAAGGCGGGCGTTGCGGTCGCCTGCCTGACGCGCTACCAGAACCTGATCGCCCACGCGGGTCTGCACCACCACGGCATCTACTACTACGTGCCCGGGATGCTGAATCACTTCGACACGGAAGCGATCCTGGCGTTGATCGCGCCCCGGCCCCTCTTGCTCATGAACGGCGACCGGGATGACGGCTCGCCGGTCGATGGCATCCGGGTCATCGAAACGCACGCGCGCTCAATCTACCGGCTCTACGGCGCCGAGGCGTCTTTCCGAAGCGAGGTGTACACGGGCATGGGCCATGAATACCGTCCACCCATGTGGCAGAACACCCTGGCTTGGTTCGATCGGCACCTCGCTGACTAGCCCTCACCGGACGACAGAACACCGACAACAACCAGATGGTTCGGATGAAACAGCCGGGCTGTGAATTCCGCATGGATTCGGCAGCCGGGGACTGATAGGGTCGGTTTGTTATGGCCGGCAACCCGATGCGCAGTCTGCGACGGCTTCAGGCGGAGGCGCAGGACGCTTTCGACGACGAGAGACTGGCGCAACGTGACGAGCGTCAGATCTCGAGGCTGCAAACCTTCGTCCATTTCTGGTGGCTGGTGGCCCGCAGTTTCGTGCGGAACAGATGCCCGCTGCGAGCCTCCGGACTGGCGTACGCCAGCCTCCTGGCCATGGTGCCGATGCTGGCCGTGGTGATCAGCGTCTCGGCGAGCCTGCTCAAGAGCCAGGGGGAAAAACCGATCCAGCGCTTTATCGACACACTGGTCGAACGCCTCACCCCTTCCGTGCGCGGCCCGGCGCCGTTCTTCCCCCATCCGGACTCCCAAACAACAAACACCCACGCCGCGGCTGACGCGGCCGCCCCGGCCGGGCCGGGGGGCGCACTGATCGATCCGGCGGAATACGAGAAGACGCGCGAAGACATGGTGCGCCAGATAAACGCGTTCATCGGGAACATCCGCAGCGGCACGCTGGGCGTGACCGGCATGGTAGCCTTGCTGTTCGTGGCGATCGGCATGCTCAGTCGCATCGAGGACACGTTCAACGACATCTGGGGCGTCACACGCGGCCGGTCGTGGTTCATGCGGATTGTCCAGTATTGGGCGGCGATCACGCTGGGCCCCATCCTGCTGGCCGTCACGTTCACCATGACGAGCAGCCCCTACTTCGAGGTCAGCACGAAGCTCGTCGCCAGCTTCGGCGCGTTGGGCGCGTGGAGCCTCAAGGCTGGCCTGACGATGTTGCCCTACGTGATCTGGAGCCTGGCGTTCGGGCTGTTCTACCAGCTCATGCCCAACACCAAGGTGCACTGGCGGGCCGCCCTGGTCGGCGGTGTGGTCGCCGGCTGCCTCTGGCAGCTCAACAACGAGTTCAGCTTGCTCTATGTCTCGCGCGTGGTGAGAAACAGCCGCATCTACGGCGGGCTGGGCATGGTGCCGGTGTTCATGATCGGCCTCTACGTGGCATGGGTCATCCTGCTTCTGGGCGCCCAGGTGGCCTACGCGTATCAGAACCGGCGCACCTACCTCCAGGAGAAACAGGTCGAGGGAATCCACCAGCGCGGACGCGAGTTCGTGGCTCTGCGGCTGGCCACGGAAATTGCCCGCCATTATCACCAGGCCAATGGACCGGTCAGCGTCGCCACCCTCGCCGAGCGGGTCGGCGTTCCCACCAGCCTCACCGGACAACTCCTGCGCGCCTTGACCCGCGCCAAACTCCTGGTTGAAACCACCGACACCGACACGGGCTATCTCCCGGCCCGCCCACCCGATCGCATCACAGCCCAGGATGTCCTGCAAGCCGTCCGCGCCGGACACGGCATGGAGTTGGCGACGCGGGAGGATCCCGGACGCGCTTTGGTGCGGGACGAGTTCGAACGCATCGCCGCCGCCGAACGCGACGCTGCCACCGGTGTGACGCTGCAAACCCTGGCCAAACGGGTCACCGAGGCGGGACAGTCGAGCCAGGCCGCTCGAGACGGAGACCCCGCTACTTGCCCTCGATCTGCTTGAGCGCGGCGGCAGCGGCCTCAGGATGCTGCGCCTTGATGGCTTCGGCGATTCGCCGAACCGTCAGCTTCGCCTCACCCTGCGCCCCCGGTTGCGCGACTTGCTCGACCGCCACAGTGAGCGCATCCGGATGGTGACATCCCGCCAGGGCGCCCAGAATCAGCTTGCGATCCGTCTCGGTCTTCGCCCCGGCCAGCAGGGCGCGATACCGGGCGACGACCTCCGAATCGGGGTGGGCGTTCTGTTCGCCGAGCAGCCGGGTCAAGCCCCGCAGGACCAGCACCCGCTCGGTCTCAGTGGCCGCCTTCGAGTAACAGTCCGAGAGCGGTCCCCACGCCGAGGCGTCCGGCCAGTCGGCGAGCGTGCGCAACCCAATGTCGCGAACCGAAGCGTCGGCGTCCGCGGCGCTTCTTGCCACCAGGACAAGCCCGTCGGCGTCCGGACAGACCGCCAAGAGAGGCAGGTATGTCTGTGTGCCACTCGAGCTCGGCGCGGCTTCGAGTGCGGCACGGATGGCGCCGGCGTTCGCGGATGGCGTGCCGACACGGCTCAGCAACTGGCTGGTGGCTTCCATGGCCTCCGCCCGGACCGACTCGGCCCGCAGGCCGCCCAGCGCCTTCAGAACGGCCGGCATGTCCTCCGCCGTCCCAACGCGCGTCAGGCCTTGAAAGGCCAGCTTGACCATGTCGGGCGACGTGCTGCCTGCCTCGACAAGGAACACGCGCAGGCTCGATGGGTTGGCGCGGCGAACCAGGGCGGCAAGAAAGGGCGTCTTGGGGCCGGCCATGCGATTGCGCAGTTGGGCGATCAAGGCCTGATCCACCGCGGCGCCGCCCTGAAGTCCAGCCAGGGCAGTCTCAATCAGCTTCAATTCCTCCGCCCCCTTGGCCGCCTGGGTGGCTTGGGCCAGCAGGGGCACATCGGACGCCGTGCCGATCCGCCCCAGGTTCACGATCGCCGCGCTTCGGACCAGCGCGTGCGGCGAATCGACTTCCGCCGCCACCGCCTTGCGCGCCTCCGCGTCCCCGCGCTCGGCCAGCGCCTCTAGCAGGAGCGCCTGATGAGTCGGCTCGAGCTTCGGCAGCAGAGCGGCGAAGCTCTTCGATGTCTCGGCATTCTGCATGGTCGCCACAGCCGCGATGGCCGAGGGCTTGAAGATCGCGTCCGCGCCGGTCAAAGCCCCGGTTGCACGTTGCAGTCCGCCGTCCGCGTCCAGCCGCAGCAGGGCTTCGAAGGCGCCGCGTCGAACGTGATCCGCATGGTCCGGTGCGAGCAATTGGTCGTAAATGCGGACCGCGCCCGGGCGCCGGTTCTGCGCAGCCAGTCGTTCCGCGAAGAGGAACGATCCGGCGGCCACAGCGTCCGCAACAGCGGGATCGTTCTTCTGGCGGGCCTCCGCCATGGCGATCCGGGCCGACGAACCGCCGATCTTGCCGAGCGCCAGGTACGCGGCGCCGGCCACCGCCCGATCCTCGCTTTTCGCGAACTCCAGCAGCGCATCGACGGCCTCCCGATCGCGCCGGGTGCCGAGGGTGTTGATGACCTGGACAAGCGGCTGCCCTTTGAGCCGGCCGAGGGTCTCGCGGAGAACCTGCCCGGCCTGAATCGACGGGTTCTTCGCCAAGGCCAGACACGCGATGCCGACTGTCTCGTCGCTCTCGAGCAGCTTGGCCGTAGCGGGCACGGAGGCTTTGCTGCCAATGATCGCCAGTTGCGTGCACACGAAGCGTCTGGCCTCGAACGTCGCCTGCCCGGCCAGCACCTCCACCAGCTCGGATTCGACCTTCTGGCGCGCGGCGGGGTCGTCGATCGCCTGGGCCACCTGCTGTTCATAGTGGCGCAGGACGGCGACATTGCTGCCGGACTCGTATTGGCGAAGGGCCTCGAGGTTGCTGCCCGCCGTGTCGGCGGCTTGCAGCATCGCCGCACCAACCAACCACGCAATCGCTGGGACAAACTGAGTCTTCATAAAATCAACCTGGTTCGGTGGAGTCTCTCGAGCCCGCATGAGTTCACATTCTGGATGGAGCCTTCGGCTTCGCCATGGTCACAACGCCACGAAACATGCGGGCTAGCGAGGCGCAAACTTGGCTTGCTCGTGCCATGTTCAGGAGTTCAGGGATTCTACACCCGCCACGGGGCGCGCGGCTCGCGGTACAGCATCTGATTGGCCTCGGAGCAATCGAAAACCTCCTCCACCGCATCCCACCCGAGCCTGCGGTTGAGCCGCGCGGCGATGGTCATGCTCTCGACAATCGCCTGGGCGCGGTGGGCGACCTCGGGATGGCACAGCGGCTGGCGCCGGCTGCGAATGCACGCGAGCAGGTTGCGGATGTGCGAGCTGGCATTGGACCAGCTCACGCCGCCTTCAGGCCGGAATTGGAGTATGGATTTGGGCTCGGCCGTCACGACGTCCGTCTCATCGTCCACCTGCACCCAACCCGCATCCCCAATGTACCGAATGTAACGATCGGTGAAACCCTTGCGCTGGTAGAGAATCCCCTGCACGCCGTTCGCGTACCGGCATTTGAACGTGCCGGTGATGGCCGTCTCGCTCATCCACGTCTTGGGATCGGGCCAGACCATGTCGCTCGTCTCGAACTCGACCGGCATCGTGTGGTCCGTGCCGAGCACCCACTGCATCTGATCCGTGTAGTGCGTCCCCATGTCGGTGTGCATCCCCTCGCCCGTGTCCCAAAAGTAGGCCCATCCGTTGACGCGACCGGGATTGAACGGGCGCCACTGCACCGGGCCCAGCCACTGATCATAGTCCCAGCCGTCCGGCACCCGGGTATTCGGCTGATGCGGAATCGTCCCGCCCGTCCAGACCTGCATCTCGACGGTGTGAATCTTGCCGATCTTTCCCTGCTGCACCAGTTCGCGGGCGAACTGATACGACTCCGTCGAGCGGCGTTGCGTGCCGGCCTGGTAAATGGCCCCGTACCGCTTGCAGAGATCGACCAGCTCGCGCCCCTCCCGGATGGTGAGGCTGATCGGTTTCTCGCAGTAAATGTCCTTGCCCGCCCGCGCCGCAAACATCGAGGCGGTGGCGTGCCAGCGGTTGCCCGTGGCGATCAGCACAGCGTCAATGCCCTTCTGCGCCAGCAGCTCGCGGAAATCGTGGTAGACCCGGCAATCCGAGTTGCGATAAAAGGCGTCGATGGCCTTCTTGCCCGCCTGGCGGCGGTCCTCACGCGCATCGCTGATCGCGGCGAAATGCAGGTCGGGCTGCGAAAGGAAATTCGGCAGAATGTACAGCGCCCGATTGCCCATGCCGATCCCGCCAAATACGATCTTCTCGCTGGGCGGCGTCGCGCCGTTGAGACCCAGCACCGCCCCCGGCAGTATCAAGGGAGCCGTGACGGCAAACGCTCGGGTCAGAAACTGACGGCGCGGCAGGACAGACGCGGTGACAGCATTCATCGGCGGAATCCTTTCACTATGAACAGGGGCCATCGTGCTGGACGCAGAGTTCCCAACACCGCCCCGAATGTAAAGTCAGAAGCTATTGGACATCCTGGACATCCTGGCCGGCACCCCTATCATGAGGTCGCGTGACGATGCCAAAACAACCTGTGTCCGAAAATCCGTCCCCCGCGGCGTTGGGCTTTGCGATGCCGGCCGAGTGGGAACCGCACGAGGCAACCTGGCTCGGCTGGCCGTATCATCCAACCGACTGGCCGGGCAAACTCGACGCCATCCGCTGGGTCTATGGCGAAATGGTGCGCAAGATCGCCCCGGGCGAAATCGTCCGCATCCTGGTCCGGTCCCGCGGCGAACAGGCCCTGGCGCGGCGCTACCTCGAGAGAGCGCGCGCCGACATGCGCCAGATCGAGTTCGTCATGCACCCGACCAATCGAGGCTGGACCCGCGACAGCGGCCCCATCTTCGTCCGGCGCCGGCGTCCCCGTCGCGAGACCGCGATCGTCCATTTCCATTTCAACGCCTGGGCCAAGTACCACGACTGGCAAAAGGACCGTCGCGTGCCTGAGACCGCCGCTAAACTCCTCCGCAAGCGCCTCTTCAACGCCGAACACGACGGACGCGATTTCGTGATCGAGGGCGGCGGCATCGAGGTCAACGGGCGCGGTACCCTCCTTACAACCGAGGAATGTTACCTCCACCCCACCGTCCAGGTCCGCAATCCCGGACTCGGCCGCGCGGAAATCGAATCGACCCTCGAACGCTATCTGGGCGTCACCCGCTTCGGCTGGCTGGCCGCCGGCCCCGTGGGTGACGATACCCACGGCCATATCGATGACATCTGCCGCTTCGTGAACCCGCGCACGGTGGTCTTGATCCGCGAGCCCAATCGCCGCGACATCAACTACCGGCCCCTGGCCGAGAACTGGGAACGCATCCGCGATGTCCGGCTCGAAGACGGCTCGAGGCCCGAGGTGGTGCCTCTGCCAATGCCAGCCCCGCTCTTTTTCGAAAAGGACCGTCTGCCGGCCAGCTACGCCAATTTCTATATCGCCAATGCCGCCGTCCTCGTGCCGACCTTCAACGACCCCAACGACCGAATCGCGCTGGGCATCCTGGCCGAACTGTTCGCCGACCGCCCCGTGGTGGGCATCCACGCGGTGGACCTGGTTCTCGGATTCGGCTCGATCCATTGCCTCACCCAGCAACAACCGCGTTAGAAGTCCAACAGACGGAGGGCGTTGCGGCCCCGCCGAAGACCAGGTATTCCTTCTTCGCCTTGATCGGCAGATGCAATCGATAGGGACGGCATCTGCCGATCGCCGCCATGGCCCGCTTGGCCCCCCGATAGAGCTTCGCACGGGTCTCCTCCATCGAACGGTCACGTCAATCAGGGGTCGGTCTCGGCCTCGAGTCGCCTCCGCCACCCCGCCATCTGCCGATCACTCGCCCGCCTCACCGCCGCCACCGCCTGCGTCACCCGCGATTCGTCCCCCATCTGCAGGCGCCGACTCACCCAGGCCCGCGACACAACGGTCCGCTTGCGCAGCCACCACGCCAACACCTGTTTCTCCTTGGCCCCCTTGGCCAGTGCGGCCAAGTCTCCCTTCTTCAGCCCCATCAACGCCAATCCCTGCGCCAGCAGCACCTCCGCCGCCGCTTCGTCGTGCGCCCGACGCGCCTCACCTGCATGTGACTTACGCGCTTTCCCGGCAACGGCCTTCTCGAGCCACTTCACCAACCGCTGCCGAAAAGCCGGCCCCCCCAGGTACCACCCGCGCCGCACCCGCCTCCATTCCTCCTCCAACGCCTCCCGACTTCGCCGGCGCCCCAGTTCGAGCACGCGCCCCTCCACGTGCGCCTCGTACTCCTGCCGTCCACGCGCGTCGTCCGCCCCAATCCCCACGCTGCCCAGCACGCGCTTGACCTCCAGCCACGGCGGACGCCCCGCCCGCCCCCTCAGGTAGTCCGGGTAACTGCTCCATCGATACCTGCTCAACGCCTGCTCCCCGATCCGGATCAGGCCGGCCCGCGCCGGATTCAGGTGAACGTACGTGCTCACCACCTGGAAATACCTATCCGCACCCCCGTCCACAATGAGCGCCTTGTACCGCCCCTGAAACAAATGCCCGAACACGTCGTTGCGTGCGTTGTACCGCTGCGTGTACGTTCCCTGCAGCCACCTCATCCCCGCCACCAGGTTGCCTTCCGGCGTCTCCACCAGCAGGTGATAGTGGTTGGGCATCAACACATAGGCATGAATCCGCCACCCCGTCTTCTCACAACCCTCGGCCACCGTCTCCAGAAACAGCTTCCGATCCCGGTCCCCTCGAAAAATGAGGCCACCCTGATTCCCCCGGCTCATCACGTGGTAGACCGCGCCCGGATACTCGATTCGCAACTTGCGCGCCATAACGAACAGCCCGTACGCCCGCCGGGAGGATGCGTCAAGACCAAAGATTCCTGCTTTCCGGGACCGACCCCTTTTCGGCAAGGCCCTGGAACGGCTTGAAAAGCCGATCAACCTCGACTAAGCCCTTTGTCCATGACGACTGAACCCATCAAGTTGGAGGATGCGGTCGAGTTCGCCGAGAACCCTGAGCCCCGATGTCCGTGCGTGTTGCTGCTCGATACCTCGGGGTCGATGCGGGGCGAACCGATTGCGGCTTTGAGCGAGGGCTTGAAAGCCTTCAAGGACGACCTCACCAAGGATGCGCTGGCCTCCCGGCGAGTCGAGTTGGCTGTGGTCACATTCGACAGCGACGTGAAGGTGGTGCAGGACTTCGTCACCGTAGATCAATTCGAGCCGCCGGAACTTGCCGCCCAGGGCCAGACATTCATGGGCAGCGCCATCCACAAGGCGCTCGATATGATCCAGGCGCGCAAGGCGAAATACCGGGCCAACGCCGTAGCCTATTACCGCCCCTGGGTCTTCATGATCACCGACGGCGAACCCCAGGGCGAACCGGACAGCATCATCCAGCAGGCCTCACAGCGCCTCAAGAGCGATGAGGCCAACAAACGCGTCGCCTTCTTCGCGGTCGGCGTTGAGAATGCGAACATGAGCAGACTGGCCGAGCTGGTTGTGCGAGCGCCGGTCAAACTGATCGGCCTCAACTTCGTCGAGATGTTTGTCTGGCTTTCGCGCAGCATGGAGAAGGTCGCGCAATCGAAGACCGACGAACAGGTGGCCCTGCCGCCTCCGGGGTGGGGGACGGTGTGAGGGGGAAGTGCAAAGTGCAGAGTGAAGCATGGCGCGTGGCGGCGGCGTCGGTGCGGGGGACAAGCCACATCAAGTCCGACCTGCCATGCCAGGACGCGTTGCGCTGGCAGACGGCACGCGGCGGGTGGCTGCTTGCGGCCCTGGCGGACGGCGCGGGGTCAGCCAGCCTGGCTGAAATCGGGGCAGGCATTGCCGCCGACCGGGGCATCGAGGCATTGAAGGCGCAGGTCGAATGCAAGTCGCTCGCGGATGCGGACGAAGAATGGCGTGCCGGCGTGGTGGCGGCGCTCGCAAGCGCGCGCGAGTCGGTTCTCGCCGCTGCCCAGGAACGCAAGGTCGAGGCGCGCGAACTGGCCAGCACCCTCACGCTGCTGGCGGTTGCGCCCGGGATCGCCGTAGCGGCGCAGATTGGAGATGGCGCCGCGCTCGCTTCGGCGCCGCCCGAGGCCTTGGCGTGCCTCACCAGACCCATGGTCGCCGAGTACCTGAACGAGACCACGTTTCTCACTTCCGAGGGCGCGCTCGAGTCGGCGCAGACGGTTGTGCGGCGTGGCGCTTGGCGACATGCGGGGTTGCTGTGCGACGGTCTGCAACTGCTCGCGTTGCGCCTGCCGGAGGGGACGCCGCACGCGCGTTTCTTCGAACCGCTCTTTGGTTTTGTCGATCGAGCGACGGATCTGACGGCTGCCAGCCGGGAGTTGAGCGCGTTTCTGCAATCGCAGCGCATCACCGAGCGCACGGATGATGATCTCAGTCTGCTACTGGCGGCTTATGGCAACTCGCCCGGATCAGGTTGAGCGCGGAGCGTGGGACTGATCCGGGCGAGCCGCTGCGTGAATCCAATCCGTGCGATTCCAACGCGCATCCAACGGCGACATTGTGACTCTGGCGGAGAATCACCGCCTGGGAGCGGGAGGCGAAGCGCGCATTTACGCGGTGCCGGGAGAACCGCGACTAGTCGCGAAAATCTGGCACAAACCAACGCCCGAGCGCAGCCGCAAGCTGCGCGTGATGCTAGCCAATCCGCCCATGGACCCAATGGCGGCGCATCACCACGCGTCGATCGCCTGGCCGATCGATGTGCTGAGCGCGCCTGGCCGGCCCCAGGCCCTGGCGGGGTTCATCATGCCGCGCGTCGAGAACATGCGGCCCGTGGGCGAGTTCAGCAATCCGAAAGTCCGCCGGACCCGTTGTCCGCTGTTCAACTACGCATACCTGTATCGGACGGCGCGCAACCTGGCCACGGCCGTACGTGCCCTGCATGAGCGCGGCTACGTGATCGGCGATCTCAACGAGTCCAACGTCCTGGTGGCGGAGACGGCCCTGGTAACCATCGTCGACACCGACTCGTTCCAGGTTTGGGACGCCGAGGCGGGTGTGATGTACCGCTGCCGGGTGGGCAAGCCCGAGTACACCCCGCCGGAACTGCAAGGCAAGAGTTTTGCCCAGGTCGACCGCGAGGCCGCCCATGACCGGTTCGGCCTGGGCGTGTTGATCTTCCAATTGTTGATGGAGGGGACACATCCCTTCGCGGGCGTCTACCGCGGGCGCGGCGAACCCCCGTTGCTCGAACAGCGGATTGCGGCCAGCCATTTCCCGTACGCGCGCGAGGCGCATCTGTTTTACGCGCCCAAACCCACCGCGCCCCCCTTCGACACGCTCGCGCCCGGTCTGCGCGACTTGTGTCTGCGGTGTTTCCAGGACGGCCATTTTCGCCCCAGCCTTCGGCCCGAGCCTCAGAGCTGGCAGTACGTGATCGAGGAGGCGGAGTCGCACCTCGTCACGTGCCAATGGAACTCCCAGCACGTCTTTGGCGATCACCTCGAACAGTGTCCGTGGTGCGAGCGGGCAGAACAGCTTGCCGGGCGCGACCCGTTCCCCTCGATCGAGGGGGTGAAACGGGGAGAGCACCGTGCGCCGCCCCCATGGGCCCGGGAGCGCGGCGGGGCGCGCAGCGGTCAACGGCGCTCGCCCTTCTGGCCGACGGGCATGCCGAATATTCCCAAACCCCCGCCCATCCCGCCTTCCGCGCCTCGCGCGAGAACCTCGAGACGACGCCGTCCGCGTCCATTGCTTGGCGACTGGAACGATTGGGCGTGGGTGGCCCTAGCCTCGAGCGGACTGGCCGCGGGCGCCGCGGCCTCGTTTCAGTGGCAGGCCAACCCGCTGACATTCCTATGCGGCATCTTCGCCCTCTTGACGGGTATTCTCGGTGAAGCCAAGGCCCGGAGCCCCGAGCTGGATGGACGGGGCAAGTGGATCGCGCGCACCGGGCTGGCGCTTGGCACAGGGGCGTTGGTCTGGTGCCTGACGGCCACGGTGTGAGGCGCCTCGAATTATCCGGGTGGCTCCAGATCGTGGAAATCGACCTCGAGGTCGGTTGCGCCCACCCGCAGGATCGCTACGCTGCGGGGCGCGTCGAATCGCCGCCTGCCCGCCGAGCCCGGATTGAGAAAGAGCGTCTCGCCAATCCGCTCCCGGAACGGTTTGTGGGTGTGCCCGAAGACCACCACATCCGGTTGCACCCGGTCGATTTGACGCCGCAGGGAATCCGCCAGCCGGCGCGGCTCGACCACGTGGTGCACGAGGAACCTGCGCCCGAACAGCTCGATCACCTCGGTCTCGCGCAACGAGAGGCCGGAGTCGGCATTTCCGATCACCGCCGTCACCGGGGCGATCGCTTCGAGTTCCATGATGATCCGCGGCAAGCCGATGTCTCCGCCGTGCAGGATGTGATCCACGCCGGCAAAGAGAGACTTGACCTGAGGATCCAGGAAGTTGTGTGTGTCCGAGATAATACCGAGCCGGGCCATTACGCTTTGGCTTCGCCGGGCTCGGGGGCCTCCTCGGGCTCCTCGGACGGTTCCTTTTCCTCTTCGGGCTTGGGCTCGACCGCCTCGCCCAGCTTCATGGCGCCGGCAAAAAGGCCTGCGAAGAGCCCGCCGCTGAGCAGGGTGTTGCGGAAGAACTCCCAAGTGTGCGGCCATCCGGGCGTGCCGACAGTCAGAGACTGTATCCAGCCGGCGAGATTCTTGGCATAGGCGGGGTCGTGCAGCCACGAGACCGTGTTCGAGACAATGTAGAACAGAATGGCCCCCAGAATCCCTCCCCCGAACAGCGTCAGCCATGACGAGCGCCGGTTGAATTGGCGCCCGAGCCAGACGATGCCGGCGTACGCGGCGTAGTTGCCCAGCATCTCCCATTGCAGCGGGGCCACGCCATAGTGGACGTTCAGCAGCACATCGGTGACCAGCACGGTGCCCAGCGGCAGCACCCACGCCACCCAGCCGGAGAAATAAACCGCCGCACAGAACAACAGCCCGTAGACAGGACTGAAGTTCGGCGGCAACAGCCCGGGAATCCGGGTCAGCGCCAGAACCGCCAGCAACACCAAAGGTAAGCCGTGCTTAGCTTTCACACTGCGTCAGCATACGGACCGGCCGCCAGATGACAAGCGCGATGCTGAGGACGGTCGCGCCGCGAGGTTGACGCAGCATTGGCCGCCCGGAACGCGGCAGTCAAGATTCCATCTCACGCGAAGCGCCTCAGGCTACAACGCCCAGCCCTCGCGATAGGCGCGGCCGAGCAGCTCGTTCGCGGACGCGTCATTGAGGATGCGCAGGTTGGGGCCGTCGTAGAGGAGTTTCTTCTGCTGCACCCGCGCGGCCACATTGCCCAACAAACAGACCTCGGTCACCAGCCCCGCGTGATCGACAAAATTCGAGCCGGGCGGCGGGCCGCCGCGGATTCCGGCAACCCACTCGTGATAGTGGCCGGGAGAGCGGGGCAGCGTCTTGGGCGGCATGCGGTAGGTGTCCATGCGCGAATCGGGCAGCAGGCGTTGGCCCATCAACTTGCCCTGATCGCCAATGTAAATCGTGTCCTCGATGCCATCGTTCGGATCGAGTTCGGGCGGACGCGGCGGTTTCAACCCGCCGTCGGACCATGTCAGCACCACGGGCGGCATGGCGCCGCGCGCGGGAAACTCGAAGCGGACGATTTCGCCGAGCGGGTAGGTTTCTGGCGAGAGCTTGGTGGCGCTGGCCTCGACGCTGGCGGGGTGTCCGAGCTTGAGGGCCTTGAACACCGTCGACAACTTGTGCGCGCCCAGATCCCCCAGCAGCCCCGTGCCGAAATCGATCCAATTGCGCCAGGTCCACGGATGATACGCCGGATGGTATGGACGGTCCGGCGCCGGACCGAGCCACAGGTCCCAGTCGAGCCCCTCCGGGACCGGCGGCGTCTCTGGCGGACGTCCGTCCCACGCGGGCCAGGTCCAGAAACGCGCCCCCGACCACACATGCACCTCGCGCACCGCGCCGATGGCCCCGTCGGCAATGATCTCCTGCACGACGCGCGCGCCCTCCTCGGCCTGGCCGTGATTGCCCATCTGCGTGACCACGCCCGCTTGGCGCGCGGCTTCGGCGACCTGGCGGGCCTCGCGAACCGAGTAAGTCAGAGGCTTCTCACAGTAGACATGTTTGCGGCGTTTCAGCGCCGCCATCGCGATCACGGCATGGGTGTGGTCTGGCGTGGCAATCGTCACCGCGTCCACATCCTCCTTCTCGAGCAGTTCCCGGTAATCCACGTAGGCCGCGCAACCCCGATACTGGCCCGAGCCCCGTTGCACGGCGTAGCCCGACTCGACCGCGCGCCGCGCCGGTTCCCGTCCGCATGTCCGTTCCTCCCTCCCTTGCGACCAGTTCCAGGAAAGGTAGCGATTGCTCTCGCGCTCGACGTCGCAGACGGCCACCACTTGGATCTCGGGGAACTTCTGGAGCGCGGCAAGATTCTGCATCCCCTGGCCGCCCGTGCCGATGCCCGCGAGCGTGATCTTGTCACTGGGCGCGATTTGGCCCGCACCGCCCAGAACGTGCCGGGGCGCGAGGGTCAGCCCGGTGACGGCGGCAGCGGAAAGGTGCAGAAACTGGCGTCGGTTCGGCGCGGAGCAGGAGGGTTCGGGGGGAATCGGACGATTGGATCGAGGCAAACAGCAAACGGAATTCATGGTCAACCATTTGGCGATTCAACCGCATTTGCCAAGAAGATTCGCGACTCAATTCGAGACGACCGGCAGAATGATGCAGGTCGGATGCCGGGCCTCGACGAAGACAGTGTTCTGGGCTGCCTGCCGGCGCGCGCTCGCCCGGAACGGCTCGCCCGTGTTGGGATTGGGATCGAAGCCGGGGGCGCTGCTCGACGTGAGATGGAGCCGGACGCGATGGCCTCGGTTGAAGACGATGCTTGTCGACCCCAGATCGATTGCGAACGGATAAAGCCGGCCAGGCTTGAGCAGCTTCTCGCGAGCGAACGATTTCCGGAACCGCGCGCGCAATTGCCCTTCACAGACATTCATCGACCGGCCGTCGGGATAGACATCACAGAGCCGGGCGAAAAAGTCGGTGTCCGGGGCGTCACTCGATGCCCAAAGCTTGACCCGCACACGCCCGGTGACCTCGATGGGCGTGTCCAACGGTTCGGTCGAGAACACCAGCACATCGTCCCGGCTCTCGATCGAACGCTGATCTTTCGGCCCGGCGGGGATCGTGAGCTGCGGTCCACCCAAAGTGGGCACCGGCTGCGCCGGATCGTACCGGTAGGAGAGCCAGGCAGACGGGGCCGTCGGCACGCTTCGGGACAGAGTTCGATCCGCGGCGCAATAGAAGGGCGTCGGCTTCGAGGGCACAGGCGGCCAGCGGTCGGCTTGGCGCCAGACATTGCCGGGCGCCTGCGGGTCGTCCGCATCGCCCATGACGTAGTAGACCACGGCAGGCTGCTCGGAGATGCCATTGGACACGCCTTTCAAGGTCGAATCGAACCAGCGCCACGCATCGTGAAAATCGGTCGGCGGCGTCTTTCCGTTCGGATACTCGAGATCGCCGGCCTTGTCCTGGAACACTATATGGGTCCAGGGACCCATGACGAGCCTTTGCCGCCCTTTGGCTCGAGGCCCACCCCGCTCCTGGTAGCCCACAAATGCGTCGATCGAGCCCTGCGCAAAGATGTCAAACCAGCCGCCAATATGGACCCCGGCCGCATTCGCTTTCCCATAGCGCCGATCCAACTGCCGCGCGCGCCAGTATGTGTCCAGACGCGGATGGCTGGTCCAGAGGGTCAGGGCGTCCGGACTGAACTTCGAGATGCGCAGCCAGTCCTCGACCATCGCTCTCTTGAACACGCCGCCCGGGTAAACGCAGTCGCGATAGAGGTTGGGCGCGCCCACAGTGATGTGCTGCGACGTGATGCGCGAGGACCCGGCACCGGCCAGCAGCAACTGCGTGATCCCCACAGCCGAACCGCCGTATGTGCCGATCTTGCCGTTGCACCAGCGCTGACCCGACAGCCACTCCGCGGTGTCGAAACCGTCCGCCGCGCCGTCCCAGCCGTCCGTCGCGAACGGCAGATTCGGCCCTTCGGAACCGAACCGCCCGCGCGTGTCCTGGACCACGATGGCGTAGCCACGACGGGCCCCCTCGGCGCCGATGTTGCCGACATTCTCCTTGTTGTACGGCGTGCGGATCAGGATGGCGGGAAACGGACCTTCGCCCTCGGGCAGGAAGACGTCCGTTGCCAGGAGCACGCCGTCGCGCATGGGCACCTCGAGCGTCTGCTTCGGCGGTGGTGCGGCTTCGATCCGAAGAATCCATACAGTGCAGAGCGCCAGCCAGCCCAGACCGCCCGCGGAGGTTCGAGGAGAATTCATGCGCGAACCATGCCGGCCCGATCGCATTTGGGGAAGGAGGTCACATCTTCATATTTGACATTCCGGCTGAGATGGCGCGGACCGTCGGACCCGTGTTGCGGGGTCCCCTGGGCGCATGGCCTGACGGGATTGCATCGGCGCGATACGAAGGCAATTGTCAAATATGAAGATGTGACCCCGCTACTTCAGGGGGAGCGGGAACGGTTCCAGCGGCATCGGCTCGTCGTGATCCAGGAAGGCGCGGCAGACGCGATGGAAGTCGGCCTCGGTCGTGACACGGCGGATTTGATGGAGGAAGTCGCCCGCGGGGTCGATGCCCAGGCCGACGAACGTGGCGGCCTTTTTCACACGCTGGATGTGAGGGCGCTCGCGCATGCCAGGCACGCGCGTGGCGTCGAGCAGGCCTTCGAGATAAGCCAGCACGTCGCGGCCCGTGGGCAGCCGCACGGACTCGCCGCGACGCGCCTGGCGGATTTGTTCGAAGATCCAGGGATTGCGAATCGCGCCGCGACCGATCATGACACCTCGGGCGCCGGTTGCCTCGAGGATGCGGAGGGCCTTGGCGGCCGAGGAGACATTTCCGTTGGCCAGAACGGGGCAGGGCAGACGCCGGACGGCCCGGGCGATGAGATCGTACCGCACCTGGCCGCGGTAGAGCTCGGTGACCGTGCGCCCGTGCACGGTGACCAGGTCAAGCCGGTGCCGGGCCAACACGCCGAGGAGATCGTCGAACAGCGCCGGGGAGTCGAATCCGATACGGGCTTTGACCGTGAGCCGGGTCGTTAGGGCATCGCGCAGCGCGGCGAGGATGGCATCGATGCGCTCCGGTTCACGCAGCAGGCCGCCTCCGGCCCGCTTTCGACAGACGACCGGCGCGGGACAGCCCAGGTTGAGATCGATTCCGGCGATGGGATAGGCCTGCAACTGGCGGGCGGTGCGGACCAAGGCCGGGATGTCGTTGCCAATGACTTGTGCGATGACGGGGCATCCCGTCAGATTCTCGGTGACGGCGCGCAGAATGGTTCGGTCGAGCGTCGAGGTTGGATAGACGCGAAAGTACTCTGTCACGTAGAGGTCGGCGCCGCCATAGGCATGCACCAGGCGCCAGAACGCGAGGTCGGTGACATCCTGCATCGGCGCCAGCGCGAGGATCGGCTGATCGGCAGCCAGCAGAGCGTGCATCGAGGCGCGCGCCGGTTCCTTTGTGTTGTCCGGTGTCACGGCGCCTCTCCGGCTCTCGCGCAACTGGGCAAGGAAATGGTGGCGCATCGAGACGCGGATGGTATTGTTGGTTTCATCATGCTTCGCGCGCTCGCCGTTTCATGTGTGGTGGTTTGGTTCACGACGCTTGTCTGGGCTGCCGACCCGGCGGCTCGAAACAATCTTGCGGCGCAGGCGCTGCTTCCGCAAGGCCCGGGGATTGCCATCGCGTCGGGAGGAGATGCCGGCCTGCGCGCTCACCCGGACGTCATCTTCGCGGACGATTTCGAGACGGGCAAGCTGGGCGAGAACTGGGACGAGGTCGGCAACAAGGAGGGCCGGGTGCTCAGTTGGGTCGATCCTCGCACGGCGCTCTTAGGGGCGCGTTGTCTGCGGGTCGAGGCGCATCTGGACAAGGACACTGGCGGGGGGCTGACCAAGTGGTTCGAGCCGGCGGACACGGTGTTCATCCGGTTCTACACCCAGTTCGACGGCGCGTGCGATTACGTCCACCACTTCGTCACGTTGCGAGCGAACCGGGGCCTGCGCGGGGGCGACAAATGGAGCGGATTTGGCGGGGCTGGGTTGAAACCGGCGGGAGACGAGCGTTTCTCGACGGCGATCGAGCCGTGGGGGGACTGGGGAAGGAATCCCCCGCCTGGCCGCTGGAACTTTTACAGTTACTGGCACGAGATGAAGGTGTCGCCGGACGGGAAATACTGGGGCAACTCGTTTGCCGTTCCGGAGGCTCCAACGATCCCGCGCGGCTCGTGGATCTGCGTCGAGTTCATGCTCAAGCACAACACCCCGGGCCAACCCGATGGGGAGCAGGCGTTCTGGATTGACGGCAGACTCCTGGGTCACTGGAAGGGGATCAACTGGCGCAAGACCGCCCAGCTCAGAGCGAACGCCCTGACACTCGAAACCTATGTCACCGATCTCTGGACGAAGAACCCGATGAACATCGTCTTCTTCGACAGCGTGGTGATCGCGCGCCGCTACATCGGCCCTGCCGGGGAATAGCCCTGGAGGTCAGCGCGGGTCCGGAACTGTGTTCGAGAGCGGGCGCGGGCCGGCTGGTTCGTTCCGCGGTCGGTCGAGCACCTCAGGGGATACACTTCCTTCCTCGGGCGGCTCGACCGAGCTCGCCGAGGCCCTCGCGTCTGGCCCGGTGGCGCTCCCGCTAAAACCGGGATTAGTTTTTGGACAGGCCCTTATCCTGGGCTGCCTGCGGCATTCGCAAACGCGGCCAGGGCCGAGCCGATGTCGGCTCGGGTCACGTTCAGGTTTGTGACGGCCCGAACGGTCTGGGGACCCGTCGCCAAAACCCTAACGCCGGACGCTTCCAGGCGGTGCACCACCGTCGATGCCGCCAGGCGTGTCAGGCGGATCAACACGATATTGGTCTGCACGTGTGCCGGATCGATGTCGATGCCCGGGAGGTTGGCGAGTCCTTCGGCCAACGCGCGCGCGTTGGCGTGGTCGTCGGCCAGGCGGGCGCGGTGGTGTTCGAGAGCGTACAGGGCGCCGGCGGCGAGGATGCCGGCCTGGCGCATGCCGCCGCCGAATTGTTTCCGAAACCGCCTCGCCCGGGCGACGAAGTCGCGCGTGCCGGCCAATGCCGAGCCCACCGGCGCGCCCAGGCCCTTCGAAAAGCAGACATTGACCGAATCGGCCAGCGCCGCGTAGGTCCGCTCCGGAACGCCGGTGGCGACCGAGGCGTTCCAGAGACGCGCGCCGTCCAGATGCATTCTCAGGCCGGCGGCGCGGGCGGCTTCGGCCACGGCCTTGAGGGTCTCGAGAGGCCACAGACTTCCGCCCCCGCGGTTGTGGGTGTTTTCGACACAAACCAGGCGCGGTCGCGGAAAGTGTTGGTCGGGCGGGCGCAACGCGGCGCGGAGGTCGTCGGGGGTGAAGACGCCGCGTCGTCCAGGCAGACAGCGGCATGTGACTCCCGACAATGCGGCGGGGGCGCCGGCCTCGTAGTAGTGGATGTGGGCCTCGGCCTCGATGAGCACTTCATCGCCCGGCTCGGTCTGCGCACGCACGGCAACCTGATTGGCCATTGTGCCCGAGGGCATGAAGAGCGCTTGTTCCTTGCCGAGCAACTCGGCGGTCCGCTCCTCCAGCCGCCGCACGGTCGGATCCTCGCCGAAGACGTCGTCGCCAACGTCCGCCTGCGCCATCGCCTGCCGCATCGCCGGGGTCGGCAAGGTGACCGTGTCGCTGCGCAAATCGATGCACCGAGCTGTGTTCGCCTGGTCGTGGTGTGTCATGACTGGCCTCGATCGTAGCCGGTCGGGGCATGGTTGGCGACGGCCATCTTCAGCCACAGATTGTACTGATGAGAAGACAGGGTCAACAGCCAACGTGAATCGCAAGCTATTCTGATCCCGCAAGGGCCCACGGTTTGGGGTGCCCGGCTTCGTGGCGGTCACGACCCCGTGAAGCATGCGGGCAAGCTGTTGCACGTTCCACATTGCGCGCGGGGTGGCCCGTGGCTAGTCTCCGCGCGTGTCCGACATGCCAACGCCCGCCAGCGGAGTCGACAACCCGGTGTCCTCGTCTCGAACCGACGGCGGCCGCGACGTCGCGCCGACTGCAGTGGCGCGGGGGGTTTACCTCGGTCTCGAGCGGGCGATTTGCTCGGTGATCCGGGGGCAGGCGGCCGCGGTGCGCCGGCTGCTGGCGGCGTTCGCCAGCGGCGGCCATGTCCTGCTCAACGACTATCCGGGCACAGGCAAGACCACACTGGCCAAGTCCCTCGCCCGCGCGATGTCGGCTCGGTTCACCCGAATCCAGTTCACGCCGGACCTGTTGCCATCGGACATTCTCGGCGTCGCCATCTTCGATCAGCCCACCGGCGAGTTCCGATTCCACGAAGGCCCGGTATTCACCAACATCCTTCTGGCGGACGAGATCAACCGGGCGTCGCCCCGGACGCAGTCGGCCCTGCTCGAAGCGATGGCGGAGGGCCAGGTGAGCGTCGAGGGCGAACGGCGTGTTCTGCACGAACTTTTCTTCGTCGTCGCAACACAGAACCCGATCGAGTTTCGCGGGACGTATCCCCTGCCGGAGGCGCAGATGGACCGGTTCGCCCTGCAACTGGATCTGGGCTATCTGGCCCCGGAAGACGAGGCGGCTGTGCTCGAAGCGCAGATGCATGATCATCCCCTGGACCGGGTCGAGGCGTGCGCGACGGTGGCCGATGTGCTCGAGCTGCGCCGGGCTGTCCGGGGCGTGCGCGTGAGCGACGAGATGCGGCGTTACATCGTTGCGCTGGTTGCGGCCACGCGAAAAACGGCCGGGGTGCGTCTGGGGGCCAGTCCGCGCGCCTCACTGTCTCTGATGAAAGCGAGTCAGGCGCTCGCTCTGTTCGACGGACTCGATTGCGTGACGCCCGACCAGGTGCAGGAAATCGCCGTTCCCACCCTCGCCCACCGGCTCGTGCTCGATCCGCAGGCGCAGTACTCGGGTCAGAGCCAGCGCGGCGTGGTGGAAGACATCCTGCGCCAGGTCCCCGTGCCGGCCTGAGGCGCGCTGTTCAAGCCCCGACGGTGCACAGGGCGCTCAGACTTCGGGCGGTCAGACTTCGCAAGAGGACTGCTATGCGGGTTATGCGGATGTGAGGCTCCACAAAGCTTCATGAAACATCCGCTAATTCATGATCCGCCACGTTTCACGAGACGTTCTTCCCTCTATACTGAAATCCCTGAGATTGCTCGCAGCCTGCGAGCGATTTCGGCTGTGGTATTGAATTCGTCGAGGCGATCGCTACGGTGGTGCCGCTTCCCCATGAAACCTCGCGCGCCAACCCGGACAGCCTCTCGCCGAGGTCCATTGCATATGTCAGCCAGACGCTCCTACAGCCCTCGCTCTCGCACACGTTCAGAATGAAAAGACCGTGCCACGGATTCTGTTGAGGCCACTTTGCATGCAGCCACTTTGCACTTGACGGCCTGGTGGGTAGGAATACAGGGTTACACCGTAACCGAAAACACTCGGCGGAGAGGATCCCCTCGCAGGGGGTCTGCGTGTGCAGACGTGGCGTGAAGGGGGCACGCGGAGTGGTTAGTATGAAGTACGCACTCCAACCTATGAAGATCAGAAGCTTAATTGGGATCTGCGCCGCTGTCGGCTGGGTTCCCTTCCAGGCGCTGGCGGGTTCGGCGTCCTGGGATTTCACGGTCGACCCCACGGATCCCACGCAAGTTCCACACCCGATCATCCTCCTGGGCAGCACCGTCGCTGGTGGCGCCTCGGGCGGTGGCGAGTGGATTAATTGGGATTATGGCTCCGACGGCACCACGATTGGTTTCCTGTCCATCTCAGGCCCCTCCCCGGGAACATGGTCCAAAATCATTTTCCCGGACATCGACAATGGCGTGACCATCGCAGCGTTCACGTTCGAGTGCATGTTGCGCGTCGGCAACGGAACCGCCAGCCCGGCGGACGGCTTCAGCATCAGTTACGCGCGGGCCAATGACCCGACTTTTACCAAGGACGCCAACGGGAATTACCAGGCCGGCGGTTGGTCGGGCACAGCGAATGAACCGGGTTCGGTCGGCGGCTCGATGGCTGGTCTGGCCGAGGAAGGCACGATCACGGGTCTGTCGATCGGCTTCGACGCCTGGAATAGCAACAGCGAGTTGTGGCCGTTGGACCTCAATGCCGGCTTGTTCGACGTGGTCGGTCTGAGCGTCCGCGTGGACAACAAGATCGTGGCCCAGGTGTCGCTGCCCACGCTCAACGGCGCATGCGACGACAACACATCGCTTCAGACCGGCCCTCAGGGCACCTCGTCTCCGGACGACTGGACAGTCCTCTGCTGGCAGCCGTTCAAGATTCAATTGACCGAGGACAAGCACCTGTCGGTGTGGTGGAAGGGCCGCGCGGTCGTGGACAACCTGGCGATTGATTTCAACCCGAGCGCAGGGCGGCTGGTCTTCGGCGGTCGCACGGGCGATGCCTACCAGAACACGCATGTCGACGATATTGTCCTGACCACCATCCCTGCCGACAAGGCTCTGATCGGCAACGCGACTGCCGACGCCGTCAGCGTCACGGTTCTGCTCGAAGATGCGGGCTCGAGCATTGTGAACGAGAGCAGCGTGACAATGAAGGTGAATGGCGCCGCCGCGACGCCGCTGACCTTCAGCAAAGACGGCCCCACGACTACGGTCCGATGGGCCTCGCCGACCTACCTGGCCTCGGGCTCGACTGTGACCGTTGACGTCGAGTTCAAGGACAGTTCGGATCGGACCATCACGGGCACACGGACGGCGACGGTCGCTGCGTACGCCCGGGTCCCGGCCGCCTACCAGGTGCCGACCGCATCGGTCGACACCGCCAAGCCGGGCTTTCTGCTCCGTCCGTATCAGACTGAAGAGGCACAACCCAATTCGCTGATCTGGACTGAGGGCCAGTTGCTCGGCTGGTACGGCCCCAACATCGCCGATCTGACCGGCGCGACGGGCGGGTTCTTCACGCACGAAGGGGTCATCAATTTCAACATGGATGCCCCGAACAATGCAGGGAACTTCACCGGTGACACCATGTTCCCCGGTTTCCCCGGGACCACCTTTAGCACCGGCAACGCCACCGAAGAGGTACTAACCTATATCGAGTTCCCGACTGCCGGCATGTATCAGCTCGGCGTCAACAGCGACGACGGTTTTCGCGTGACTGCCGGGCGCGCCCCGGGCGATCTGCTCGGCGTCATCCTCGGCTACTTCGACGGGGGGCGCGGGGCTTCGGACACGGTCTTCACGATCGTGGTCGATCCGCCCGGCATCTACCCGATCCGCCTGATTTGGGAAAACGGCTCCGGGGAGCTTCCCGGCAACGGGGCCAACCTCGAGTTCTTCAGCGTCAAGGACGGCGTCAAGACCCTGATCAACGACGTTGCGAACAACGGCCTCAAGGCCTATCGCGAAAGCACGGCCGCCGGTCCTTCGGTGTCCGACATGACCCCGCTGCGGGGCGCGACGGGCGTGGCCGGCAACGCGACCGTCATGGCCGTGATCAGCCATGGATCGGTCACGATCGGCGATGCCACCGTGGTGGCGAAGCTCAACGGTGTGGTGACTCCGGCTTCCGTAACGACCGCGGCTGGAAAGACGACCGTCACCGTTCAGCCTCCGGGCGGCCTGCTGCCCTCGGGCGCGACCGTGACTGCGACCATCGAATTCAGTGACACCGCGACGCCGGCGAAGGCGTACAGCACATCGTGGTCGTTCACAGTCGCCACCTACACGGAGCTCAGCGACTGCCTCTGGACAGCGCCCGGAACGGTCGACACGACCAAGCCGGGTATGAAGGCGCGCGTGTGGCAGTTGGACCAGGTGGGCTCGAACACGATCGTCAACCGCATCCACCGCGCCGAACAGCAATTGGCCGGCGTCATCGGGCCGAACGTCGCCGATCTCAGCCTGGCCGTCGACGGCTGGTTCCACTGCGAACAGATCAACTGGGACGCAGACAGCGCCGATAACGGCAATTGGCCATTCAGCTATTACGGAACGACCGTCCCAGGCATCCCGGGCGCGACGACCGGCGGGTTCCCCACCGACAACATCGCCGCCGAGATCGTCACCTACATCGACTTCCCAACGGCCGGGTTCTACGGCATGGGCGTCAACAGCGACGACGGCTTTAAAGTCACCGTGGCCGACACGCCGCCGAAATACAACCTCGCGCTCGTGATCAGTGGTGCCGCGTCCGCCGCTGGAAGCTACCACGCCATCTCGGCCCCGGAGGCCACGGCCAAACAGTGGACGGCCGGCGTGAGCGCGAAACTGGTCTACATGGATCCGCATGAAGGTTGCACCGCGCCCGTCAACGCGGCGGAGTTGGCCGGCAACATCGCCCTGGTCGACCGCGGGACGTGCGAGTTCTCCGCCAAGATCATGGCGGCCAAGAACGCAGGCGCCATCGCGTGCATCATCGTGAACAACCGTCCTGTCGGTCATGCCGAGGGCATTTGGCCGATTGCAGTGGGTGTCGGCACAGCCGGCTACCAGGACCTCCCGACGGTCATGATCTCGATGCCCGACGGCGACAAGATCAAGACCGGTCTTGCCAGCGGGTTGACCGCTACGATCATCCCCGACATCACACCGCCGCTCGGGGAGTTTGACGATGGCCGTGGAGCAGCGAATACGGACTTCTTCTTCATCGTGCCGAAGGCGGGTGTGTATCCGTTCCGGTGCGTGTGGTTTGAGGGCAACGGCGGGGCCAACTGCGAGTGGTACAGCATCACTCCATCCGGCCAGAGAATCCTGCTCAACGACCCGGAGAATCCCGCTGCCTTGAAGACCTATTGGGCTCGCACGGCCCAGCCTGAGCCGTGCAAGAAAACCTATAGCATCGGTCTGAACTTCGGTGCGGACGAGGTCAACGGGAGCAACAGCGGCACCTTGGCCGCGAAGGATGTGGCGGGTGTGCCGTCCGTTGCCCAGGCCAACTGGAACAACCTGAGACTGGCCGGCGGCAACGGCTCGGTGATGGCGGATGCCTACGGCGTCCGGGAAGCGACGGCCATGACCGTCGTCTGGGATTCCGCCAACACGTGGTCCTCGACAGGCCGAGGCGAAGAGAACAACGCCTTCACCGGGGCCGACAAGGTCCTAATGACCGGCTATCTCGACACTGGCAACGCCACGACCTCGACCGTCAAGATCACCGGCATTCCCGATGAACTCAGCAGCCAGGGCTATGACGTCTACGTCTATGCCCTGGGCGGCGTCGAGGCCCGCGGTGGCGGTTATCGTGTGGTGCCGGAAGGCGGCGCCGCGACCGCTTACGTGGACGTCCAAGCTCCGATGGACCCGACGACCTACGTCCAGGCTATCCCGACTCCGGGGTCCTGGGCCGTGGGCAACTACATCGTGTTCGGCGGCATGACCGCGTCGTCCATCACCGTCGAGGCCACCACGGAGGGTGGGCACGGATTCGGTGGCACGCCGCGGGCCCCGATCAACGCGATCCAACTGATCGCGCCGACCACGGTTGTGCCCGTGCCGGCGATCACAATCGCCAAGAACGCCGACGGCACGATCACCATCTCGTGGACCAACGGCGGGACACTCCAGGCCGCGACCAGCATCCTCGGACCGTGGCAGGACGTGACCGACACGAGCCCGTATACGTTCACGCCGGAGGCTGGCGTGCCGCACATGTTCGGCCGGATCAAGAAGTAGGATTCACTGCGTTTCCACGCAGCCGCACAGAGACCGGGCTTCGGCCCGGTCTCTTTTTTTGTCGCTTGAACGCTGAATATGTCACCGAACTAATCGCCCACCCGGGCGCGCAGCGTAGACATGCCGCCCCGGTCCCAATCTCCGCTTGGCGCGCAGGGCAGGCTTGCTTAGCCTGCACCCATGAAGACCGTTCATCGTTTCGGGCTGTCTCGCCCCGCCTCATCGAGCCCGACCCCCACGGCCCGAGTATTTGTCTCCCAGACCCGGCATGAGATTTCCGATCCAGTCAACGACCGCCGCGTCCTTGTCCTTGGGCTTCTGAGCGCGTTCATCCTGGTCATTCCGTCCGGCTGCCGCACCGACCGGCCCGAGGCGAAGGTGCAGTCTGCGAAGCTGGCCGCGGCGTTCGACGCCTCCAAACTCGCGGAGATGGACGCGGCGATTGAAGCGGCGATCGCCGACAAGCGGTGTCCGGGCGGGGTGCTGTGGCTCGAGCGCAACGGTGTGGCCTACCGCAAAGCCTACGGGCTTCGCGCCGTGTTCCCTTCGGAGGAACCGATGACCGAGGACACCCTGTTCGATGCCGCTTCGCTGACGAAGGTGATGGCCTGCACGCCGGCCGTCATGCGTCTTGTGGAGAAGGGCCGGCTGCAACTCGATGCGCCTGTCTCGAACTACCTGCCCGAGTTCAAGGGCAACGGCAAAGAGGCCATCACCGTCCGCCAACTCCTCACCCACACCTCGGGTTTGCGTCCGGACGTCGACCTCAAGCCCGACTGGAGCGGCACGGAAGCGGCCATTGCGCTTGCGTGCGCCGAGAAGCTGCGCGCGCGTCCGGGCGAGGAGTTCATCTACAGCGACACGGGACCGATCCTCCTGGGCGAGGTGGTGCGCCGCGTCACCGGCCAGCCGCTCGATCAGTTTCTGGCGCGGGAGATATACGGCCCGCTGCGAATGAAGGACACCGGGTTCAATCCGCCCCAGGCCAAGCTGCCGCGCATCGCCCCGACGGAGATCGAGAATGGCCGGCCGGTGCGCGGCGTGGTGCACGACCCGCGCGCGCGGCGGATGGGCGGTGTGGCGGGCCACGCCGGACTGTTCACCACCGCGTCCGATGTCGCCCGGTACAGTCGCATGATGTTGAACGAGGGCAAACTCGACGGGGTCCGCGTGTTTCGGCCCGAAACGGTGCGGCTGATGACTTCGGTGCAAACGCCGCCCCACGTGACCGCCCGCCGCGGCCTGGGCTGGGACCTCGATTCGGCCTACGCCGGACCGCGGGGCGCGTGGTTCCCCGCCGGCAGCTACGGCCATACGGGGTGGACCGGCACATCCCTCTGGATCGACCCTTTCTCGCGCACGTTTGTCATCTTCCTGTCCAACCGGAACCACCCGGACGAGAGCGGCAGCGTGACGGCGTTGCGCCGGAAGCTGGGTACGCTGGCGGCAGAAGCGGTGCGCGGCTACAACTTCGTCTACGTTCCCGGCGCCCTCCCGGCACTCACGAACGCCCCGGCTGTCAGGGCCTCGAACGCCGGCACGAATCGCGCGGTGCTCAACGGCGTGGATGTTCTGGTCCGGCAGGGATTCAAACCGTTGCAGGGCCTGCGCGTGGGGCTGATCAGCAACCACACCGGACACGACCGGCAACGCAATGCCACAATCGATCTGCTGCGAAGCGCGTCGGGCATCTCGCTGAAAGTCCTGTTCAGCCCCGAGCACGGCATCCGCGGCCAGCTTGACGAGAAGGTGGACGACAGCGTCGACGCGCAAACCGGGCTGCCGATCTACAGCCTGTACGGCGAGGTCCGCCAACCCAAGCCCGAGCAGTTGCGCGACCTCGATGCCCTCGTGTTCGATATCCAGGACATCGGCTGCCGTTTCTACACGTACATCTCGACCATGGGCCTCTGCATGGAAGCGGCGGCCAAAGCCGGCCTCAAGTTCTTCGTTCTCGACCGCGTCAATCCCATCGGCGGCATCGCCGTCGACGGCTCTGTCCACAGCGGCTCATCGACCTTCACCGCATTCCATCCTATCCCGGTCCGCCACGGCATGACGGTTGGCGAGCTGGCCCGGATGTTCAATGCCGAGCGCGAGTTCAAATGCGACCTGATGGTGATCCCGGTCGCGGGCTGGTCGCGCGCCCAGTGGTTCGATCAGACCGGCCTCCCCTGGACCAATCCGTCCCCGAACATGCGCAGCCTCACCGAGGCGGCGTTGTATCCCGGAATCGGTCTGCTCGAAACCACAGCCCTCTCAGTCGGACGCGGCACGGGCACGCCGTTCGAGATCGTCGGCGCCCCGTACATTGACGACGTCAAGCTGGCCGAGGAACTGACTCGCGCCGCCCTGCCGGGTGTGCGGTTTGTTCCCGTGCGGTTCACCCCCAACGCCAGTGTGTTCAAGGACAAGGCCTGCGCGGGGGTGCAAATCTTCCTGACGGACCGTGACCGCTGCGAGGTGATCGACGTGGGAATCACGATCGCGCAGACGCTGCACCGGCTCTACCCGCAGGATTTCGCGATCGCGAAGTTCAACAATCTGCTCCAGCACCCGCCCACCATCGAGGCGATCCGCGCCGGCAAATCGCTTCGGGACATCCGCCGACTCTGGCTTGCGGATCTCGCCGCGTTCAAACAGCGGCGCAGCGGCTTCCTGATGTACGAGTGAGGTCCGCTACATTCCCATGATCTGGTAGCCGCAATCGACGTACAGGACCTGGCCCGTGATCGCGGCCGCGCCGTCGCTGGCCAGGAATGTGCCGGTCGCCCCCAGTTCATCGGCGGTGACGTTGCGCTTGAGCGGCGCCTTCAACTCGTAATGCCGGAGCATGTCCTGGAAGCCCGCGATGCCCCGGGCGGCCAGGGTGTTGACGGGGCCGGCGCTGATGCAATTGACGCGGATGCGTTTGGGACCCAGGTCGTAGGCCAGATAGCGGGTCGAGGCTTCGAGGGCGGCCTTCGCGACCCCCATGACGTTGTAGTGGGGCACGACCTTTCGGGCGCCATAGTAGCTCAATCCAAGAATGCTGCCGCCCTCCGTCATCAGGGGTGCGGCCGCGCGGGCCAGGGCGACCAGCGAATAGGCGCTGACGTCGTGCGCGATGCGAAAAGCCTCCCGACTGGTGTTGATGAATGCGCCTTCGAGCGCGTCTCGAGGGGCGAACGCCACGGAGTGCAGCAGCAAATGCAGTGTGCCGAACTTGTTTTCGAGCGCGGCAAACACCGACGCGATCTCGTCGTCCTGCCGGACGTCGCACGGGAGGATGAGCGTATCTGCTCCGAACGTGGCGGCGAGTTCCTCGACGTTCTCCTTGAGTCGTTCGCCCTGGTAGGTGAAGGCGAGCGTGGCGCCGGCCTGGGCCCAGGCCTGGGCGATCGCCCAGGCGATCGAACGTCTGTTGGCCACACCGAACACGATCCCCGTCTTTCCTTCGAGCAGTCGCATGCTGTCGGCTCCGTTGTTCAAGCCGATAGCGTTAGGCGCGCCCCGCCGCTCTGGCAAGGGCGGAAATGACAGCCGTTGAGAGCGCAGCGCATCTGTAGGTTGTCGGTGGGAATGGAGCTTGCGTCGCGTGGGGTCTGCTTGCCGCGCCTGCCTGTGCCGTGCCCGACACGGCAGACAGGCCGCTGTGCTTTGCGGCGCAGGCAGGGCGCGCGGCCTACGGCGGGAGTCTCCGTTCGTTGGAGGCCCTGTGCCCTCACCGGGCGAAATGACACCGAGAACAACCAGATGGATGCGCCGCGCTTGACCAGCACGCGGGCGCACGCTAGACAGGCCGTGTGATGCGTAATGGCCTCGCTCGAAGGATTGTGTCCCTCGTCGCACTCTCTGTCGCCCTCGAGGCGCAGCCGCTCCCGGGAACCTCGCCCGAATCGCCGGCCAACCGGTTGACGCCCGCCGAGCGCGCGGCGGGGTGGCGCCTCCTGTTCGATGGCACGAACACGAGCGGCTGGCGGGGGTTCAAGAAACCGGCGTTCCCCGACAAAGGATGGATCATCGAAGAGGGCTGTCTAAAGCACGAGCGCCGCGGCGGTGGCGGGAACATCATCACCGACCGGACTTTCAACGACTTCGAGTTCTCGTTCGAGTGGCGGCTGAGTCCCAGGGCCAACAGCGGAGTCAAGTATTTCATCACCGAGCGGCGCGCGGGCCCCATCGGCCACGAATACCAGATCATTGACGACAAGGCCCACGGCTTTGCCAGACCGGGCCGCAAACAGCAGACGGCGGGATTCTATGACGTGTTGGCGCCCACCGCCTGGCAGGAACCGCGTCCGCCCGGCCAGTTCAATCACTCGCGCATCGTGGTGCAAGGCTCGAATGTCCAGCACTGGTTGAACGGGCTCAAGACACTCGAATACGAGCTGGGCTCGCCGCAGGTCCTCGAGGCCGTGGCCGCCAGCAAGTTCAAGGAAATCGAGGGGTTTGGCGTCAAACTCGAAGGCCACCTCCTCCTACAGGATCACGGCGGCGAAGTCTGGTTCCGCAACCTGAAGCTGCGCGAACTGCCAGCCCAAGGCCCCGTTTCGCCAGTCACAACGTCCCGCGGCTCGGCGGCGCAATGATCAGTCCGATCATCGGCGCCGAGAGCCTGAGCGTTCTGGGCTGCGATAGCAAACAGGTTCAGGTCTGGAACTCACTGGCCGGAGTTCTGCGCACATGACCGCTCAGGCAGGAAACCCGCGGATGGACGCGGGTCGAGCCGGGCTGGGGCGGGCTCCGCCGCCTGTTCCGGTCGCCCCGTGCGCGAAGAGCGGCCAGGGGAGGCCGCGGGCTTCCGGAGGCCTGCGGGCAGAATCCGGGCGTCGCGCGGCGGCACGGTGAACGCCGACGCCCTCGCGCCGCCAATCCCCCCCGAGGAATCGGGAGTGTGCGCGACCCAGACGGGCGTCTGTGTGGGGTTAACCACAACCAGACCGCGCTCGAAGTCGCGCGCAAAGGTGCCGGGGCCGTATCGCCCCTCGATCGATGCGCCCAGCGGCGCCCCCAGGTCGCAATCGTAGTCGTCGAACCACCAGAGCTGGCCGTGAAGACAGTCGCCGCGGTCGAATCCGAAATACCCGCCGTCGACCAGCAGCGCCGTTGCTAGACCGAGCCGGAATCGGCGGCAATCGTTCGGTGTAAGCGCGCGCTGGTCCGCGGCTACAGCCTGGGTCCGTCGATCCGCCCGGATGTCGGCCTGGATCAAATGATAGGCGGGCCGATTCGAGATTCTGGAAAGGGCGGTCCGGCAGGCATTCCAAAGGACCCGCCATTCCGTGCCGCCGAACTGATCCCCAAGCGCGTTCTCGTGCATGCAGCCGTTGGCGTACTCGTAGTAGGGACAATCCGCAGGCCAGGGAAGGCCGCCATTGCCCACGAGGATGGCGCCAGGGTACTCGGCCCGAAGCCGCCGGAGCAGGAACAGCATGCTCTCTCGCCAGGCCGCGGTGTCGCGCGCATCGTGGACACCGTCGCGGTTGGCGTCGTGTCCTGGAGGTTCCGCCGGCCAGAGACAGTCCAACATCAGACCGTCGTAACCACCGGCGCCGAGACAGTGACGTCGGACATACCGCAGCAGGTGCCTAAGCCAGGCCCGGCTCTGGACGCAGACATCCATCAGGCGCCCACCCCAGTGGGGCGTCAGATACGTCCCATCGGCTCGCCGCGCATACCAGTCCTCGTCCCCCGGGGCAGGCACGCCCTTGGCCAACCCGTCGTTTGGGCCCTGGAGCGGAATCCAGGCAAGGAGTTTGATGCGCGGATTGGTCTGACGCATACGGGCGAGTGACAGCTTTTCCTTGAGGACAATGTCATGGTTGAGGATGACGACATTCCATTGTGCCAGGCGCCGTTCCTTGTGATCGACCCGGCCCTCGGCGAGGTCTATGTGAAAGTAATTCGCCAGGCGAGGATTGACCCGTGTTACCGGACGGATCGGAGGCAGCCGCCAGGCCGGCGCGATCGCGTTGGATTCCTGGATGTGAACTGCGCTCGGCGCGCGTGCAGGGCCGATGTCCGCATCCGCGAGCGCGGCGGTTGCGCCCGAGTGGAGGGCCGCGGCCACGATTATGACGAGCACGACAATCAACGGTTTCTTCTCCAATCAGGGCGCTTTGTCGACAGAGCTCGGACGCTCGTGCACCCGTCCCGACGCGAGGTTTTCGGGTTAGAAAGCGTACTTCACCGCCAGCCAGGCGAGGTGCCGGGTGAATTCGCGGCCTTTGGTGTTTGGCACACGGCTGTCCACCCAATCGTAACTGTAGCTTGCCTCGGCGCTGAGATGGGCGTCGTGCCTATAGGTCACCGACGCGCTGGGCGTGAAGATCCAATCGCGTCGGATGACGGGATCGTGCCAATCGCCGAGGTAGGCGCGGAACCCGCCACCCACGGACCATTGATTATCGAAGCGATGGCGCACCGTGCCTTCGTACACGGTATCCTCGTAGATCGACGGGCTCGAAAAGGCGGGTTGCGTGTTCTGTCTCCAGATCAGCGCGATGCTGTCCTTCGCAGTCGGCGTCAGCGTGACCACGGCGTCCACCCAGAGGGCCGTGTAATCGGGATCGAACGCCGGATCGTGGCGCGAGGTGGTGTTGTGAATATCAGGGCCGATGCTGACATCCGCCGTGAGCCACGAAACGGGCTTGCCCTCGATCCCGACGAGCGGCCGATGCACCTGGGCATCGTAGCGGTAGAGACTGCCAACCATCGTCCCCTCGAACTCGTTGCCGTAACGATAGCCGGCATAGAGCTTCGTCCGCGCCTGGACCGACCAGCCCATATCCAACCCATAGTTCAATGCGCTCCGGTCCACGTAGTTCTCATAACCCCAATCGGGATTGGGCGCGCCGTCGGGCAGGAGTCTGCCGTTCCGTTTCTGTTTGGTTTGAAAATCGTGGACATAGGCGGCGAAGACCGGGCGAATGAAGAAGGCGCCGAGCGACCAGGTGGTTTTAAACCCGCCTCGGTACACGAACTGCTCGCGCCGATCCCGCACGGGAATGCCGCCAATCGCTGGCACGCCATCCAGTTGACCCGGCAGGCTCGACACGCCGTAGTAGAGCCCTTTGCGATTGCCGTCGATGAAGGTGATGCTGTGCGGCATTTCCCAGGGCACGTCTCCGACCTCGCCCCGCAGGTTGATCGCGCCACGGTGGGCCACGTAATCCTCCGACGACTCGGCGTGGTAGAAGGTCACTTCCGGCGCGTAACTGACTGCCGCAGTGAAGGCCGAGCACGGCTTCCAATCAAGCGAGAATTTCGGCGTCACCGAGGTGACGAACGAGTCCTGGTCCGGCCGCACCGCCCGAGGCACGGCGTCGGTGTCCGGTTTGTGATCCTGGAGATAGACATTGCTGTCGTAAGCCTCTTTGGCGCTCAACTCCGTCTTTACGGTCAGGTTGGTCGCCACCTCCCAGGCGTCAACCGGCAGCGCCGCCAGGGATAGAGCCGCCAGCGCGCATGACAGGAGACAGCGGTCGGTGTGGATTCTGGATTTCATCTCGGTCGTTATAAGGAGACTTTTGAACTGCGCAGTGAAAATCGACCGTTCTCAGAGGGGCGATTCATGGAAAGCATTGACATTCAACAGTTTAATGCGCACGGGGACCATGAACCGATTTGTAGCCGCCGACGTGAGTCGGCGCTGATTTCTGCTTTTGACGGAGCGAGATGGCGCGGACTCACGTCCGCGGCTACGGTTCCACGATTCATGGAAAGCATTGACATTCAACGGTTTAATGCGCATTGGACCCATGAACCGGGGAACGTTCAACGCCCAACTTCCAACGCTCAACGTTCAACGAAGCGGTTCGTTAAAAGTTGGACGTTGAACGTTGCGCGTTGGACGTTCAGGTTACCCCTTTTCTTAATTATCAACGGCTTGCGCAGGCGATTCATGGAAAGCGAGTTCACATCGGCCGCAGGCTCAGGCGGGCGCCTTGGGCTGGGGCGGTTTGATCAAGAACGTCAGCCCGGCCCCGATGAGCAACAACACCCCAGCCGTGATGAACGAAGATCGGTAGCTGCCCTGGCTCGCCGCGACCAGGCGCTGGGCCACAGCGCTCAGGGCGAATCCACCCAGACCCCACGCTGTAAACAGCAGACCGTAGTTGATCCCGAAACTCTTCAGGCCCCAGAGGTCTTTGCAGTAGGACGGGAACAGGGCGAGGTTGGCGCCATAGTTCGCCCCGATCAACGCGGCCACGACAACGACTACAATCCCGGCCATATTCTGGGCGCCCGTCACCGGAATGGCGGCAAACATCAGGACCGCCTGAAACAGCAGCACCAGAAAAAGCGTTCCACGACGCCCGATCCGGTCCGAGAGCATTCCGGCCAGGATGCGCCCGCCGGCGTTGCCGATGGCCATGACCGCCACTGCGATGAAGGCGAGGTGGCCCATGCTGGTCTTGGCCATGCCACTGATGCTGCTGATGACCATGAGGCCGGCGCCGGCGCCGATGAAATAGATGATCCAAAGCAGGTAGAACAGCGGCTGACGCAGCATCTCGCCCGGTGTTACGTTCGAGGCAGCCGGCTTGGGCGCCGCCGATCCGGCTCCCGCAGGCGTGCCGCCGGCCACATAGCCCGGTGGCGGATTCACCAGCAACTGCGCCAGGGCGCAAACGAGGATGACAAAGGCGATGCCGAAGATGAGCATCGACTTCTGCAGGGCGAAATGGGCGAGCAGGTATTGGGAGGTGGGCGCGAGGTAGACGGGCGCCAGGCCGAAGCCTGCCACGACCAGGCCGGCAACCAAACCGGTCTTCGATGGAGGAAACCACTTGAGGGCAGGCGGAGTGGCCGACGAATAGCCAAAGCCGATGCCGATGCCGACCAGCAGGCCGAACCCGAGGAGCCAAATCGCGTAGTTGGTGGTGGTGGCGATCAGCACCATGCCCGTCCCGACGAGCAGGCCGCCGATCGAGGCTGTCAGCCGCGGGCCGAACTTGTCCTGGCAGCGGCCTGCCAGGATCATCGTGAAGGCAAACGCCAGGCAACAGAGCGCGTACGGATCGTTGAGATGGTCCCCTTCCCAGCCAAACTCCTTCTCGATGGCGCCTTTGAACATGCTCCACGTGTAGAGCACGCCGAGCGCAAGGTTGATTCCGAGTCCGGCAAACGTGACCGTCCAGCCGCGATGAGCAACGGGCGCAGTGGAGGGATTGGATTCAGTTGGCATACGGTATGGGCTGAGTTGAGTGTTGGCTGAAGCGAAAGGGCTGGAGTTCCTGGGGGAAGATCGAGCGGGCGGATGGCGCCGCCGGGGCACCGGACCCCGGCGGCACGAAACACGCGGCGGCACTGGGGCCGCGCCGGGGCATTTACTGTTTTCCTTTGACCAGCGCCTCGACCACATGCGGGTCGGCCAGCGTGGTGATGTCGCCGATCTGATCGACGGCGTTCTCGGCGATCTTGCGCAGGATGCGCCGCATGATCTTGCCCGATCGCGTCTTGGGCAGCCCCGGGGCGAACTGGATCTTGTCGGGCACCGCGATGGGCCCGATTTCCTTGCGGACATGCAGGGCCAGTTCCTTGCGGAGTTCCTCGCTCTCGTGCTCACCTTCCTTGAGCGTGACGAAGGCGTAGAGCCCCTGGCCCTTGACGTCGTGCGGCATCGGGGCGACGGCGGCCTCGGCCACCTTCGGATGACTGACAAGCGCGCTCTCGACCTCGGCCGTACCGATGCGGTGTCCGGACACATTCACGACATCATCGATGCGGCCCATCAACCAGTAATCGCCATCCGGATCCACGCGGCAGCCGTCGCCTGTGAAGTAGATGTTCGGATACATTGTGAAGTAGGTGTCGATGAACCGGTCGTGATCGCCCCAGGTCGTCCGCATCATGCCGGGCCACGGCTTCTTGATGCAGAGCTTGCCCCCTTCGTTCGGACCGCATTCCGACCCGTCGTCGCGCAGGACGACCGGCTCGACACCGAAGAACGGGCGGCTGGCACTGCCCGGCTTGAGGGTGTGCGCCCCCGGCAGCGGGGTGATCAGAATGGCGCCCGTCTCGGTCTGCCACCAGGTGTCCACGATCGGGCAGCGCTCCTTGCCGATGACCCGGTGATACCACATCCACGCCTCGGGATTGATCGGCTCGCCGACCGAGCCCAGCACGCGAAGGCTGCTCAGATCGTACTTGTTGGGCCACTCCTCGCCGAGGCGGATCAGGGACCGGATGGCGGTCGGCGCGGTGTAGAACACCGTGGCCTTGAACTTCTGGATCACCTGCCAGAAACGGCCCGCATCGGGGAAGGTCGGGACGCCTTCGAACATGACGCTCGTGGCCCCGTTGCACAGGGGGCCATAGACGATGTAGGTGTGACCCGTCACCCAGCCGATATCGGCGGTGCACCAGTAAACATCGTCCTCGTGGACGTCGAAGATATACTTGTGCGACAGGGCGGCGTGCAGGAGGTAGCCGGCCGTGGTGTGCACCACGCCCTTGGGCTTGCCGGTCGACCCCGATGTGTAGAGCATGAACAAGGGATCCTCGGCGTGCATCGGCTCCGCTGCGCACTCCGCCGCGGCCCCTGCCATCAACTCGTGGTACCAGAGATCGCGTCCGGCGACGACGTTGCAGGGCGTTTCGTTGCGCTTGACCACGATGACCTTCTCGATGGTGCTCGTGTGCTTCAGAGCTTCGTCCGCGATGGTCTTGAGCGGGATCGCCTTGCCCGCGCGCAGCGAGGTGTTCGAGGTCACCAGCAGCTTGCACGCGGAATCATTGATGCGCCCGGCCAGCGCCTCGGCGCTGAATCCGCCGAACACGACCGAATGAATCGCCCCGACCCGCGCGCAGGCGAGCATGACGATCGGCAGCTCGGGAATCATGGGCAGGTAGATCGAGACCCGATCGCCCTTCTTCACGCCCATCGACTTGAGCACGTTGGCGCATTTGCAGACCTCGCGGTGCAGCTCGGCGTACGTGAGCGTCCGGACATCGTTCTCCGGTTCGCCCTGCCAGATCAGAGCCGGCTTGTTCGCCTTCTTCGCCAACTGCCGGTCGAGGCAATTGACGCTCACGTTGATCTGGCCGTCCTCGAACCAGGTGTGCTCGATCCGATGCGCCGCTGTATCCCACAGGTAACGCCTGGCCTTGGTGGGAGGCCGAACCCAGTCCAGCGTCTTGGCCTGTTCGAGCCAGAATCCCTCCGGATCCTTGATCGAGTGGTCGTACATGGATTTGTATTGATCGGCATTGATATAGGCTCGCTGGACCGCGTCCGGCGTCGGCGGGAACGTGCGGGTCTCTTGCAGCAGGGAATCGGTCGAAACTGTCTTGGTGGGTTCGGTCATGTCTGTCTATCCTTTCCTAGTTCAATGGTGCGTGTTTGCTAAACTGGTCGCTCGTGTTGGCCGTCCTGGCCTGGGCCACAGCCCGGAGCGGATGGGATGCCCAATCCGTGGTGCGGGAACACGGTTTGAGAAAGCCTGTCGATGGTGCTCCGCAGTTCGGGTTCAACCGCCTGACGCTGCTCCTCGGTCACAACCAGCGCCCGGTCACGCAGGCCACCCGCCCACTCGCTGCTGCCAAGCATCACCCCTCCCAGCCCAAGGCTGTAAATGTCCTCATCCCCTTCACCGCAAAACGTCCGCCACGCCAGCGCCCAGCCTCGCACGGTGTTCTCGACGTGGTATCCGCCGCCGCCCGCCACAAGCACCGGACGACCGCACTTCATGAGCTGCTCGACCACATCCACAACCACATTGTTGGTCATCTGAAGGTGCGTGAGCGGATCGCCGGCCAGGATGTCCATGCCCAGTTCGAGCACAATGACATCGGGATTGAAGGCGCCCAGAAGGGGGACAGTCACCGCTTCGAAGGCGCCCAGAAAGGCCTCGTCGTACGTCCCGGCAGGCAATGGCACATTCACATTGTAGCCCAGGCCGGGGCCTTCGCCGATTTCCGACTCGAAGCCGCTCCACGGATAGAGCGTGCGCCCGCTCTCGTGGATCGAGAGCGTGAGAACGTCGCGGCGCCTATAAAAGGCCTCCTGCACGCCGTCGCCATGGTGGGCGTCCAAATCCAGATACAGCACGCGCCGACCGGATGCCGCCAGGCGTTCGCAGGCGAGGACGACGTCGTTGAGATAGCAGAAACCGCCCGCTCGAGCGGGCATGGCATGGTGAAACCCTCCGAACAGGTTGAAGGCGACTTTCGCCTTGCCGGCGATCAGAAGATCCGCCGCATCGAGCCCGGCCCCGCACGCCCAGCGCCCGTACTCGAACAAATCCCGAAACACCGGCGTGTCCGATCCGCCCAGCCCCATTTGGAACCCCTCGATCGTCAGGTCGCCGCCCGCCGCCCGCTCGAGCTGATCCAAATAGGCGGGGTCGTGAAAGGCTTCGAGTTCGGGGCGCGTCGCCTGGCGCGTCGGGACCTCGACGCAGTCGGTCCCCCCCAGGAGGCCGAAGGAGAGCAGGCGCTGGCGGGTCAGCCCGGCGCGTTGCGTCTTGAAGGGACAGTCCGGCGGATAGGTCAGACCGTCGATCTCGGGTGAATAAAGGAAGGCCACCATCCGGTCATGCATAGGGCTCATCGGGGCGGCTGGGACCTCGGCCCCGGCGGTTGGGATTGCACGCGGGCCGAAGGCAAACGGAGCACCCCCTCGCAGTCGGCTGAAGGCGCGCCGAGGCTGCGATGGCGTACAGCGGTCCACTGGTGACAAACCCGGATCGACAGTGGCATCTATGGACCGTAAGAAGTGGTGATTGGGGCGGGCTTCACCCTTTTTGCCAATTAATCAACCTTTTTTGAGTTGCGATTCTCTGGTTGACGCCCCGTTTGATTTTGCTACGGTGCGCCTTGCGCAAAGAATTAGTCGTGTCGGTGTGACAGATGTCCGCATACAATCCAAGTGGGCTTCGGTGATCCTGCGAGTGCAGTCCCCTCTGTTTTCTTTGAGCGGTTTATACCCATTATGAGCAACGCGAGCAGACTGTTCGTCGGTAATCTCTCCTATCATACTCTCGAAAATGACCTGCAGGACTATTTCGGACAGGCCGGTGTGGTCACCTCCTGCAACCTGATGCTGGACAAGTACACCGGCAAGTCACGCGGCTTCGCATTCGTCGAGTTCTCGACCGCGGAGGAGGCTAACAAGGCCGTCGAACTCTTTCACGACAAGGAGTTTCAGGGCCGCCAACTGACTGTGAACATCGCCCGGCCGCGCGAAGAGCGCCCTGAGCGGTCGCCGCGTCGGGGCGAAAGCCAGATGGGCGCCTGATCGGCTCACTTCCCCGCCCTTTCGACGGCGGGTTGGCGCCAGAAAGAAAAACCGATTCGATGCCGCCAACGCGGCATCGAATCGGTTTGTGAATCGGAGGTCTGGCGCTGTCTACTGGATCTTCTTCAGCGCTTCACCGGCGCGCTTGCGCGTGCCGTCGCTCTTGGACTTCTCGAGGACGATCTGCAAGGCCTTGCGGCGCTGGTCCTTGGTGAACTCGGGAGCGTCTTTCACCGCCAGGGCGGTCAACGCGGAGCACGCGGCCTCGGCCGTGTCCGCATCGCCCGCGAATCCCACCAGCATGTCGATCGCTCCCGGTGCCGGGATGGCCCCGAGCACAGCCGCCGCCAGTTGTTTCTGGTCAGACGATTTCATCAGCGGCATCGTCTCCCTAACCTTCGCCAGCTTCTCGTCATTCCCGATGTGTTTGATCCCCTGGAGGTATTGGAGATAGCCGCGGAGCCCGAGCGCCTGGTGCATCGGTTTGCGCCCCGACTTCGCCAGTGCCAACAACGGCTCGGCAACACCGTTGTCGTCAGGCCAGTTGTTCGGCCACGTCGACAGGGTCCGCACAGCGTCGTCCTGCACGGATGGCTCCTGGTCGTCAACGGCCTTTATCACCGCGGCCAGGGCTTCGGGACCGCCGACGGCCGCGAGGGCATGGAGCCCTACGGCCCGGAGCGAGGGGTCGCTGTGGCCGGCCAGAGGCATGAGCGTCGGCGCCGCGGCCGCTCCGCTCCGCCCGCTGATCGCCAGCAGCGCTTGCTCGAGGGCGTCGCGATCCTGCGCGGTTGCGGACTTGAGCAAGTCAACTACGGCGCCCATTTCTTTCGGGCCGCCCAGGGCAGCGAGCGCCTCGAACGCTGCCTTGCGCAGACCCGCATCGGCGTCGGTGGCATAGCGCAACACGGACGGGATCGCCGACTCGATGCGCCGGGCGGACGCGGCCTCGACGAGGACCTGGCGTTGTTTGCCGGCGGCTTGCGGCAGGAGGCGCAGCAACTCGGCATCGACATTGCCGGTGTGAAGGCTGGCCAGAGAGGCTTTGGCGGCTTGGGCAACAGCCCGGTCGTCAACCGTGGCCGCTTCGATGAGCAGCGGGATGCACGAGGTGTCGCCGACGTGTTCCAGCACGTTCAGGGCGGTCACCCGCAGTTCGGCGGGGGCGTCCTTGGCGAAGGCTTTGACCGCCGGCAGCACGGCAGCGTCGTGGCGATCGGCCAACGCGAGCAGCACCCGCCACTGCCTGTCCGGAGCGAGTTGTTTCACGGCGGATGCCAGGGCTTCGGTGACCTGAGTCCCCGGCAGTTCGCGCGCGGCGCGCAGGCCGATACTGTAGAGGGCCTTGTCGGGCGATCGCAGTTGTTCGAGCAGAAGCGCCGTGCCGTCCGAACCGCGGGCCAGAATCGCGCCGCGCGTTGCCTCGGCCACCCGCCGTTGCGGCACATCCGCCTTGCGCACTGTGTCATAGAGCGCCATGGCTTTGGCCGCCTGACCCTCGGCGAGCCACCGTTCGGCACACAGGATACAGCCTTCAGCAATGGCCGAGCGCGTGGCGCCGCTGGTCTCGGCCAGAGAGATTTCTAGGGCCCGGGCCGCGGAGTCGCCGCCAATATGTCCCAAGGCGATGGCCGCTGCCGACACGACCTGGGCGTCTGGGTGTCTCAGTTTGGTGATGAGTGGGTAGGCGGCCTTAAGATCGCGCCGGACGCCGATCGAGCTGATGACGCCGATCAGGGGCCGGCCCTGGACGGTGGTCAGAGCGGCGCGCAAGGCTTCATCGGGCGCCGGGCCTGGAATGACTTCGAGGGCAATCCGGGCCCAGGTCGAGAACTCCTCGCTTCCGAGAAAGCCAGCCAGGGCCGGAACGGCGTCGGCGGTGCCGCAAATGGCCAACTGCTTGAGGGCGAGAGCCTTCTCGGCAGGCTGCGCGTCGGACTTGATCAGCGCGATGAGCTTCTGCTCGCGCTCGGCGGCAGGCACATCGAGGTCCAACGTGGCCGCGCGCGTCGGGCCAAGGGCGCTGGCGCTGGCGGCAAACACGGCGAGACTGAGGAGCTGCGCGACTCGGGAGATGTGATGTTTCATAGTCTTGTGAAATGGCATTGTCGATTCGGGGTTGGTGCGCTGTTTCAGGCTTGCCACGGTTCGCGCCACGCCTCCCCGCGCAGGCGGTTGGCCTCCTCGTCGTTGATGAACTCGTTCTTCTTGGGATCGTATTGGACCTTCCGATCCAGGAAGAGCGCGATATTGGCGGCGTTGCATGTGATGTGCGACCAGCAGGCCACCTCGGCGTTGGCGCGGGGTTGACCGCGCGTCTTGACGCAATCGAGGAAGTTGCGCACATGGAAATCGGCCGGGTAGCCGGAGATTCGGACCCCTTTGCCGGCGAGCAGGGCGTCGTCGCTGGCCACCAGATCGCCGTTGTCGCCTGTCTCCACCCACCCGGTTTCGCCCTCGAAACGGACGGGGCAGGAGCCCAGCGGCAGCCAGCCATCGTTGCGCACCACCAACTCGACCCCGTTGGCATAGCGGGCGTGGAGCCGGTCGCCCTTGCGCTCGTATTCGATCGGACTGGTGTCGTCGGCGTCGTTGGCCCATTGGCACAGATCAACGCAGTGCGAACCCCACTCGAGACAGCCGCCGCCGACCATCCCGCCGCCCTTCTCGAAGTTGAAGCCGTCGAGGAGCCGGCGATTGAAGGGCCGCCACGCCGCGGGCCCGAGGTACAAATCCCAATCGACTTCCTCCTTGGGAGGTTCGGTCTCGGCCGGAAGCCATCCGCTCATCTTCGTCTCGAGTCCGGCAGGGTGCGCGTGGAGCGTCTTGAGCTTGCCCAGCCTGCCGCGCCGGGCCAGGTCCACCGCATACGCGAAATTCGGCAGGCTTCGCCGCTGGGTGCCCGCCTGAAACACGCGGCCCGTCCGCCGGAACGTGTCCGCCAGGGCGAGACTGTCCATGATCGTCTTGGCACACGGCTTCTCGCAGTAGACGTCTTTGCCGGCCCGCGCGGCCAGCATCGAGGCCGCGGCGTGCCAGTTGGGGCCCGTGGCGATCAGGACCGCGTCGATGTCGTTCCGGGCCAGCAATTCCCTGAGATCGCGATAGGTGGCGCAATCGGTGTTGCCGTACCGCGTATCAGCCATCTGCTTGACCGCCTGGCGCCGCTGGGCCTTCACCTCGGCGACCGCCACGAAACGCACATCCGGTTCCTGCAGGAAGCAGCCCAGGACGTAGGAGCCGCGTCCGCCGATCCCGATGCCGCCGAGCACCACGCGCTCGCTGGGGGCGACGCCCCCGCCCTTGCCCAGGACCGATGGAGCCACGATTTGAGGCGCCAACAGCATGGCGCCGACCGGGAATGTTCGTTTGAGAAACCGCCGCCTGTTCATTTGATTGTCGATTGCACTCATGATTTGTCTCCGCTCAGGGCTGCCCTCGCGACGTCTGGTCGACACGTCTCTCCACCGTGGTTGGTTTCGCGGCGGCCCGTTGCGCCGACATGGTGAGACGGGCGATCATCAGGGTCAAGCCTCGCGGCGCGGCAATCGGACTGCTCATCCACGACAAGGAAGCGACAGCGATGATTCGGGCGTGACGCCGGGCACCCAATCCTCTAACACATACGCACACTGCAAATCATGAAACCTCCGCCCAATTCCCATCTCGACCTTTCCGAGGGCGCTCCTCAACACAGGCGCCGATGCCAATGCTCCGGGTCCTGCGCCCCGGCGTTCGATCCCGTCAATCGCCGGACGTTCCTCGGGCGCACGGCGGCCGGGGCGGCAGGCCTCCTGACCGCGCCGGCCTGGCTGCGCGCGCCGCTGTCTGCGGCCGAACTCGAGGCCTGGAGCCAAAGCCTGACCGCGCCGGATGCCGGCGCGGTCTACCACTCCGCCGTCCACACCGACGCGCGGATGCACCTGGGCGGGATCGGCACCGGGAACATCGAGATCGGCTCGGACGGCCAATTCACCACGTGGCAGTTGTTCAACACCCTGCGCGACGGGCTCGTTCCCTTCCATTTCGCCGTCCGTGTCGGCAACGTGGCCCGGCTGCTCCAGACCGCCGGCGGCCCCGCGGCCCCGCGCGTGCCGCGCGTCGAGATGGCGGTCGAGTATCCCGTCGCCCGGCTTCGCTACATCGAGCCCGACCTGCCGGTCGACCTCGAACTCGAGGCGTTCAGCCCCTTTGCGCCTCTCGACACCGCCCTCTCATCGGTTCCGGTGGCCGCCTTGATCTTCCGCATCACCAACCGCTCCGCCCAGCCGCAGACGGTGTCGCTCGCCTCGTTCCTCCAAAACCCCGTCGGTTACGATGCCATCGATCCGATCGACGGCGACCGGCATCCCAACTTCGGCGGCAACATCAACGAACCGTGCGGTGAAGGGGCTGCCAGAGGGCTCTTCTTCCGGGCTCAGCCCGGTGAAGCGGCGACGCTGGACCGTCCGATCCGGCTGTTCATCAGCGCGAATCTCGCGGCCCTGAACAGCCCGCCGCCCGATCGCCCGGACAACCTGCGGGTCGAACCGCTCGAAGGCCTGGCCAAAGCGGCGCCATCGGATGCGCCCGAATCGAGGGTCGTCTGGATCGAGGAGCCCGCCGCCGACTTCGCCTCCGCGCAACTCCGGGCCGCGCGCGACGCCGTGCAGGAGGGAGCGACGCTTGTCTTTGCGGGCGCCACACTGCCGCTGGTAGCCCAGTATGCAACCGCCACAGGCGGGCAACCGCTGAGCCCCAGCTCGGGCCGCCCCGACATCCTGTTCGAAGACTTCGAGCACGGCTACGACCAATGGACACTCAGCGGGACGGCGTTTGGGACAAAACCCGCAGGCGGCACGCTGCCCAATCAACAGCGGGTCTCGGGTTTCTTGGGACGCGGCCTGGTCAACACCTATCTCGAGGGCGACGGCACGCGAGGCAAGGCGACAAGCCGCGCGTTCACCATCGAACGCCGTTTCATCCGCTTCCTCATCGGGGGCGGGTCCCACGCCGACACCCAATTGCGCCTGCGCATCGGCGGCCAGGTCGTGCGGCGGGCTTCGGGCAAAGACAACGAACGCCTCGAACCGGTGTCGTGGGACGTGAGCGAGCATGCGGGCAAGTCGGGTCAGCTCGAGATCGTCGACGAGGCCACCGGCGGCTGGGGCCACGTGAATGTGGACCAGATCGAGTTCTCGGATCACCCGGCCAATCGGGCCACCCTGGCCTTGCTCGAGGAACTGCTGCCCGTCCGCTGCACCGAGGTCCGGGCCGTCGCGGACCGCGCGCCCGGGGACCCCAACACCCTCGCGTTCGCCGGGGTCACCCTGCGCGAGGGCGCCCAGTCCCAGGCCACGACGGGCGGACTCAATCTCTACGTGCGCCCGGTTGGAAAGGGGCGTGTCGTTCTTGCATCGGGTCCGGTCCTGCGTCCGAACGCCGCCGGGATCGTTTCGGTCCGGCAGGCCGCATACGCCACCCTCTGTGAACTGGTCGGGGCCAGGTACAAGCCGCTGCGTGGCCAGTCGATCCAGGCGCCCGGATTCGGCTCGATGGCCCTTGCTGCGCTCGAAGGCGAGGTGACGACCGCGTCGGCCATCGGAGATTGGGCTGAGGCCTGGAACACCTTCGCCAGGGATGGGCGCTGGCCGTCGGACACCCACACCGCCTCGAGCGCGCCCACGCCCGCGGGGCGAACAACCACCGGCGCCGTGGCCACCCGCGTGACCGTCGCGCCCAACGCGCGCCTCGATGTGCCGTTCCTCCTGGCCTGGCATTACCCGAACAAGTACAACGCGCAGGGGGTCTGGATGGGGTGTCACTACGCCACCCGATGGCCCGACGCGCGCGCCGTTCTGAAGGAGGCGTCGGCCAGCCTGGCCGCCTGGCGCGCCCAAACCGACCTGTTCCGACGCACCCTTTACGAGAGCACGCTGCCGGCGTGGCTCCTGGACTGCCTGACGGCAAACGCCGCCACCATCCGGCACATCGGCGTCGTGTTCCGCATTGCCAACGGCGACATCTACGGCTGGGAAGGCTCGAACGGCTGTTGTCAGCCGACCTGCACCCACGTCTGGGGCTACGAACAGACCCTCGCGCGGCTGTTCCCCGATCTCGAACGCGAGATGCGCCGCATCGATTTCAAACACCAGCAGCGCAAGGACGGCGGCGTGAACAATCGCACTGACGTCCCGTCCCCGCCCCGCCCGACGGGCGAACAGCCTTTCGCCGACGGCCATGCGAGTTGCATTCTCAAGGCCTATCGCGAAGCCCTGAACACTACCGACGAATCGTTCTTCCAGGACTACTGGCCCCACATCCGCCGGGCCGTCGATTACCTCATCGAGCGCGACGCTAAGTCCCACGGGGGCGCGCCGTCCGGCTATCTTGAAGACGACCAATGGAACACCTACGACGAAGCGCTGCACGGTGTCACCACGTTCATCAGCGGCTATTACCTGGCGGCCTTGCGCGCCGGCGAGGAATGGGCGCGCCGCGTCGGCGACACCGCCAGTGCCGACCGCTTCCGCGGGCTCTTCGAGCGGGGTCAAGCCAGGCTGATCGAGCTCTGCTGGGACGGCGAGTACTTCCGCCAACACCTGCCCGGCTACGAGCAGATGCCCGGCGAGGTCGGCCCCGGCTGCATGAGTGACCAGCTCATCGGCCAATGGTGGGCGCACCAACTCGGCTTGGGATATCTGTTCCCGCGGGACAAGGTCGTCTCGGCCCTCAAGGCGGTCTTCAAGTACAATTGGAAATCGGATCTCACTGGCTGGAAACACGCGCCGCGCGCCTTTGCCGGCGACAACGACAAGGGCCTGATCATCTGCACATGGCCAAAAGGCGGACGCCCCGGCCATGTCATGCTCTACTCGGACGAAGTGTGGACCGGCATCGAGTACCAGGTCGCCGCCCACATGATCTACGAAGGGCTCCTCACCGAAGGCCTCGCCATCGTCAAGGGCGCCCGCGAGCGATACGACGGCATCCCGCGCCGGCCGATCATGCGCAACCCGTGGAACGAAATCGAGTGCGGCGGCCATTACGCCCGCGCGATGTCGTCCTGGTCGCTGCTGCTGGCGCTCTCGGGCTGGGCGTATGACGGCCCGGCCCGCACGCTGCGCCTCGACCCCCGGTACCGTCCGGAGCAAATCCGGTGTCTCTTCGCAGGACCGGAGGGATGGGGCAGCTTTGCGCAGAGGATCGAAGAGGGGCGGCAGCGCGACGAGCTGAATGTCCGCTGGGGACGGCTGGCTGTGAAACAGATCGAGGTCGCTCTGCGGCCCGGGGCTGCGCCCGTCGCCGTCACGGTCCGCGTCGGCGGCCGCGACGTCGCGTGCCAGTCTGCCGCCGCGGGCGGACATGCCCAGGTTCGCTTCGACCAGGACATTGTGATTGAAGCCGGGCAGAGCTTGGTCTTGGAATTCGCCTGAGCTGCGCCCGGCGTCCAGTCGAGCGATTCTCCTGGTTTACAATCGGTGGGCGATCCGTTTATGCTGGCGCCATGAACCACGTGGGGATCGGATATGATGTGCACCGCCTAGTCGAGGGGCGCAAGCTCCTATTGGGCGGCGTCGATCTGCGTCACCACAAGGGACTCGAGGGCCACTCGGATGCGGACGTGCTGCTCCATGCGATTTGTGACGCCATCTTCGGGGCCCTGGGCGAGGGGGATATTGGCCAGCTCTTCCCGAACACCGATCCACGCTGGCACAATGCCCCCAGCAAAATCTTCCTGCACGAAGCGGCCCGCCTGGTCAATTTACGTGGGGGCCGCATCGTCAATATCGACTCGACGGTCATCGCCGAGCAGCCGATGCTGGCGCCTCATCTGCACGCCATGAAATCGAATATCTCGCACATCCTCGAACTCCATCCGAGCCGCCTCTCGATCAAGGCGACCACCAATGAGGGGCTTGGGTTCCTGGGACGCGACGAAGGCATCGCTGCTCTGGCTGTGGTCAGCCTCGAGCTGCCCCAGTAACCAGGCGGGATCCCGGGATCGCGTCGGCATCTGCCGCTTCGAGTCGGGACACCCGAACAAGCAACTTGTGTCAGCCAAGACGGAAATCGGATGGCGCCGCGTCGACGAGCAGGGCGAGCATTGGCAGGTTTATGCCCATCGCGTCGGCGGCGCGTGGCGCTTCTTCGAACGCCACCGCCGCTATGAGGACTGGCGTCCAGTCGCCAACCCGTCCTTGGCGGATTGGCTCCGATTGCTCGAGGCCGTCGAGCGCCGCATGCCGCGCCGCCGCATGCCGGCGGCCGAGGTGGAGCGGATCCGGCAGCGCATCCGCGAGCTTTTCCCGACGGCTTCCAGGGAACAATGAAGACACGCGTCCTGGTGGTCGATGACGATCGGGCTGTGTGCCAAATGCTGCATGCGGTTCTGGCGGAGGCGGGCCACGAGCCGAGCGTCGCGCTTGATGCCGCCAGCCTGTTTCGTCTGCCGGAGTCGCCCGCTCCGCATGTGATTATTCTGGATTGGCAGTTGCCTGACGGGGATGGGATCGCGCTCCTCCCGCAGGTCAAGCGCCACTGGCCACGCTCGGAAGTCATCATCCTGACCGGCTATGGCACCTTCGACGCCGCTGTCGAGGCAACGAAGCTCGGCGCCTTCCACTTCATCGGCAAGCCAGTGGATATCCCCGCGTTGCTGTTGCTCATCCGGCGTGCGGCCGAGCACATGCAGCTGGTCGCCCAGACACAGGTCCTGCGCGATGCCCTGTCCAGCCTCGGCGGCGGGGCTTCCCCGATCTTTCGCAGCCCGGCGATGCAGCAGGTGCTGCGTCTGGTCGAGCGCGTTGCGCCCAGTGACGCCGCCATCCTCCTGTCCGGCGAGAGCGGAACCGGCAAGGAAGTGATCGCCGATCTCATCCATGCCCTGAGCCGGCGCAGCTCGGGCCCGCTCGTGAAGGTCAACTGCGCCGCATTGCCGCGCGAGCTGATCGAGAGCGAACTCTTTGGCGCCGTCAAAGGAGCCTACACCGGCGCGGTCGCGGACCGCGACGGCCTGTTCCGCCAGGCCGAGGGCGGATCGCTCTTCCTCGATGAAATCAGCGAGATGCCGCTCGATACGCAGGCCAAACTCCTGCGTGTGCTGCAGGAAAAGCGCGTTCGGCCGGTCGGAGGCCGGACGGCCTATGCGACCGACTGCCGGATAGTCGCGGCGACCAATCGCCCGCTGCCAACCCTGATCGAGGAGCGCAAGCTGCGCGAAGACCTCTACTATCGCATCGCAGCGGTGCGCATCGAGCTGCCTCCATTGCGGGAGCGCCACGAGGACATCGTCCCCCTGGCACGGGCCTTTCTCCGCCGCTTCGCGTCTCAGGCGGCGCGCCCCGTGACCGACTTCTCGCCCGATGCAATCGATTGTCTGTGCCAGCACGCATGGCCGGGCAATGTCCGCGAACTCGAGAACGAGGTCCAACGGGCCGTCCTCCTGTGCGAAGCGGCAGTGATTCAGCCGACGGACCTGTCCATTGTGGTCGCCGGTCATTCGGCGCCGGGCGCTCGAGTCCAGGCCGCCCTGACTCCGCTCGAGGTCGTCGAACGCGACACAATCGTGCGCGTCTTGAGGGAAGCCCAGGGAAACAAACTCGCTGCAGCCAGGCGCCTGGGCATCGGCCGCCAAACGCTCTATAACAAGATCGCGCAGTATGGCTTGGGCCCAGACGCCCCGCTACGGCCCGGCCGGGAAAACAAGTGAGCGAACGGACTGTGAACAACCGACCGATAAGAGGCTGCGAACTCGATCACACCGGTGTTGTTTGGGGGGCAGCCACAGCCTGTCCTCAAGGGCCGGGCAACGCAACTCCTTGCCGTGACCTTGACAGCGTGAACTGTTTCAATTATTCACACACCATAATAAGAGTCTTTTTTGACGGTTTGCAGCATCATCCTATGCGCCCATGAAACTCACAATCGCCAGAGAGCAGCTTATCAATGGTCTTCAGGCGGTGCAGAATGTGGTCGGGAGCCGGACGACCCTGCCCATTCTGTCGAATGTTCTGCTCCAGGCCGAACAGGGGCGCCTCGGTTTGACAGCCACGGACCTCGACGTGTCGATCGCCTGCGGTGTCGAAGCCAAGGTCGAGAAGGTCGGAGTGACCACTTTGCCCGCCCGCCGTCTTTTCAGCATCGTCCGTGAACTGGGGACGCCGGAAATCGAACTCGAGGTTGACGAGAAGAACGTCTGCAGCCTGACCGCCGGAGCCTCCTTCTTCAAGGTCAATGGGCTGCCCGCGGAAGATTTTCCCCCGCGGCCGGGGTTTGCCGACAGCAAGCGGGTCGCGCTCCCCCAGGACAAGGTCAAGGGCATGCTACGACGCACGGCCTTTGCCGTCTCGAATGACGAGGCGCGCTATGTGTTGAACGGCCTGTTCTTCAGCCTGCGGGAGCATAAGGTGACTCTGGTGGCCACGGATGGACGCCGCTTAGCGCTGACGGACGAGGAGGTGGACATTGGGGCTGAGAACCAGACCGAGTTCATCGTACCGGCCAAGACGGTCGCCGAACTCAGCCGCCTGCTGCAGGACAAAGGCGAGGTCGAAATCAGCGTCGGCGACAATCAGGTCGCCTTCGACATGCGCGGCGAGGGTTTACTCAACATCCTCGCGATTTCGAAGCTTGTCGAGGGGACCTATCCGAATTACCAGCAGGTCATTCCTCGGGAATCCAAAGAGCGCATCCCGTTGGTGCGCGAGGAACTCGTCCAGGCCCTGCGGCGCGCCGAACTGATGACCAGCGAGAAGTCCAACTCGGTCAAGCTCTCCTTCACCCGCAACACCCTAGCCATTACCGCCAATGCGCCCGAGATCGGAGAGGCGCGCGAAACGCTGGCCATCAACTACAAGGGCCCGGATCTCGCGGTCGCATTCAATCCTTCCTTTCTCCTTGATGCGTTGAAAGCCCTGGATAACGACGAAGTCTTCCTGGAACTGAGCGACGAGTTGAGCCCGGGGGTCCTCAAGGTGAACGGGCCGTTTCTCTACGTGATCATGCCCATGCGAATGAACTGAGCGCTTGAATCCAACAAGCCCCGAACACGGGTTCGGTCCGAGACGCGCCCTTCGGACCGCGAGCGCTCGGCTCTGATGCTATGCGTTGGTCCTGCCGCCGATTCGAGTTTGTCTTCCCACGCCCAGCGCTCGTGATGGGCATTGTGAACGTCACTCCGGACTCGTTCTCGGACGGAGGGCGGTACTTTGATCCAGGGGCTGCCATTGCGCATGCCCGGGAACTGGTGGCTGAGGGCGCCGATTTCCTGGATGTGGGGGGTGAATCGATGCGTCCGAACGCGACTCCGGTGTCCGAAGCGGAGGAGCTGCGTCGGATTCTGCCTGTGATCGAGGAGTTGGCTCGCCAAGTGACGGTGCCGCTGTCCGTCGACACGCGCAAAAGCGGCGTGGCGCGGGCCGCTCTGGCCGCCGGGGCGAGCCTGGTCAACGACGTCGAGGCGAGGCGCAGCGATGACGCGCTCTGGCGCGTGGTGGCGGATGCCCAAGCCGGGTACGTGTGCATGCACATGCAGGGAACACCGGCCACCATGCAGCAGAACCCCACGTACACGGACGTCGTCCGTGAAGTGGGCGAGTTCTTCACAGACCGCTTGGCGCGTTTGGCCAGGTGCGGCGTCGGACCCGACCAGGTCGCGTTGGACGTTGGAATCGGATTCGGCAAGGATCTGGACCATAATTTGGATTTGCTCGCCGGCCTCGAATCCTATAAAGGCTTCCACCGACCGTTGTTGCTCGGCGTTTCGCGCAAGTCCTTTCTCGGTCGTCTGCTGGGGGTAGACTTGGACGCTCGATTACCGGCGGCGCTGGCCTGCACGGCGTGGGCGGCGAATGCCGGCGTCCAAGTGTTTCGGACGCACGACGTGGCGGCGACGTGCCAGGCCCTGCGTGTGATCGAGGCGTTGCGCGCCAGGGCGGCGACGGCTGCGTGCCCAGGACATTAATGGATTGGCTGCCAAAAGATTGGCGGGCGTTCGTCGAGATTCTCATTCTCGCGATCGGCATCTACTACGCCGTGATGCTGGTGCGCGGGACCCGCGGCGCGCCGGTGGTGACCGGGTTCCTCCTGGTGCTCATGGTGCTGACCGTGCTTGCGCGGGCCCTCGATCTCGAGGTCTTCGAGGGTCTTCTGGGCAACTTCTTCGCGTTCTTCGCCGTGGGCGTGATCGTCATTTTTCAGCCTGAGCTGCGCCGCGTGCTCGCCGAACTCGGAAGCCTCCCCTTCTTCGCCAGCACCCGCGAGCAGCGGGAGAACATCGAGGTCATCATCAAAACGGCGGAGCGCCTGGCGGACGTGCGGATCGGCATGCTGCTCGCCATCGAACAATCGATCCAGCTCCAGGAAGTCGTCGAGTCGGGAATCGTCGTCGATGCCGAGGCCACGCCCGAGATGCTCGAGACGATCTTCTTCCCCAACAACGCGATCCACGACGGCGGAGTCATCCTGTGCGGCAACCGCATCATGAACGCCGCGTGCATCTTCCCCCTCACCCAGCGGCAGGACCTCAGCAAATCGCTCGGCACGCGGCACCGGGCGGCCATCGGCCTGTCGGAGGAGACGGACGCCGTCGTCGTGGTGGTCTCCGAGGAGACCGGGGCCGTGTCCTATGCTTACAAGGGGCAGTTGATCCGCGGAGTCACAGCCGAGGAGCTGCGTTCTTTCCTCACCTCAGTCCTGGTGCGAATCCCCCGCTCGCGCACCGTGGGGGAGTGGCTGCGGACCCTCGTGACCCGCGAGCCCGCCGCCGGCGTCGCCAAACCCGCGCGGGCTAAAACGGACTGATCGTATGCGCCTGCCCCGGATTCTGACGCACAACTTGCGGTGGAAGATGGTCGCTCTTCTTTCCGCGGCGGTGGTCTGGATGACGCTCAAGTCGGGGACACCGTCGCGCAATCAGCCCAGAGGGTCGCGCGTGCTCCGCCAACTGCCGATCACAATCATGACCAGCACGGAGGATCGGCGTGCCGTGCGGGTGGATCCCAACACTGTGGACGTGCAGGTCAGCGGGGCGCCCGAAGTCGTGGACCGGCTCGAGGCGCGCGACATCCGCGTGTTTGTCGATCTGGCCCCGATCGAAGACGAACGTCAATTCCGATTGAGAGTCGAGGTCCATACGCCCTTTGGCGTCATTCTCGAAAAAGTCACCCCTTCGGAAGTGGACGGACAAAGCCTGCCGCCGAATCCTACCCCGCAGAGTCGACAGTGATTGCCTGGCTGCGCTGCGCAGTTGGCGGCATGATCACGGCATGAAGATCAGGCTCACCCATTGAGTCGCAGACTATGTGAACTTGCCGAACCGCTCGGTCAAGGGAGAATCAGTGATTGGCAAGGCAGGGATGTCCGTGCGATGCTTCAACACAATGAACATCACAAACATCACACGATTGGGCTTGATTGCATTCGTCAGTCTCCTCGCGGGTTGCGCAACATCCAACTTGCCAAAGGGCGCTAGACTCGTCGGCGGTGGCCTGAGCGTCGAATACACCGCTCCTCGGGACGGGACGGCGATCCTGGTCGAGCGAACCTCAGGACGGATAGTGGCTACCGAGTCCCTGGGAGAAGGGGATTCATTCGACTTTAATCCCGACGTTGAGAATTACGACGAGGTTCTATTCAGGATGTTTGGGGACATCCATGCCGCGTCGGATGGGAGTACTATGGTTGTTATCCCCACGAACGCGCTATTCCAGCTCTACTTTGTTCCTGAGAAAACGAGGAAGGAATGATCTGCCAACCAGTCACTGGAGCCGCCCCGCTTCTCCGCTCGAAGTCGGGCGGCAGTTCGAACGTGCATCGTGCGCTCCACCGTCCCTGTCGTCCCTGTCGGCGGCTGTCGCTCAGTTCTGTCGTTCACTGTCATCCGGCCATGGTGAGTAGGATCTGCTGGATCCTTTTCCAAATAGGGATGATGGAGCTGGAAAGAGGTGTGAGCGATTTGAGCGCGATTTTGGCATTTCGCGAAGCAGGTTCCCTGCCAAACTCCCGAAATGCATATCGGAAGAAACGTTTTCGCTCAAGTCATGGCCTGGGTTCATCCCGAGCAGTTCCGCCGTTGTGTCGTCCGTTACCGCGCTGACTACAAGGTTCTGACTTCCCGTCGATCCAGTCGACAAACCACTCTCAGTCCCTTGGCCGTCGTCGTGCTGGCGATCAAATTCACGATCGTCTGGCTGGCCTTCCCCCATTGGCTGCAGTTTCCCGACCGGGTCTGAGCCGGTGTAAGTCATTTATTTGATCGGCCTTTACGTGGATTCTTTAGCCTTCGAATGTTGGCTTTTCCTAGAGACAACACAGGCGCAGCCAGTTTTGGCAACACCTCCAGCACCTCGGCCTGCGCCACCTGATAGTGTTTGGGCAATCGCCACAATCCCATTCCTGGTTCTCCCAACCGCACCAACCGTACCCCTTTGAGACGCTCGATGGCATCCTCCACCGTCAGCCCCAATGGCGCCATCCGCCGGTCCAATTCTCGTGCCACCTTCAACGCCAGCAAGCTCACCAGCGCGTGCCCGCGCGTTCGCCCTTCCTTGCGCAGGAACACCGGTCGAATCTTCAATAGCCCCGTCTTCAAGGTCCGAAAGTCCCGCTCCACCGCCGTCAAGCTCACATACCGATCATGCACCTGTTGCGTCGTCGCCGCCCTGGCCGGCAGATCGCTCTCCACCACGTAGCAGCCGTCCAGTTGCG